>ERZ772893.3180-NODE-3180-length-11940-cov-28.989314_pt1 | contig 11940 bp, 10 predicted proteins | sample MGYA00511482_ERZ772893 | MGnify/ENA primary metagenome ERZ772893 (study PRJEB29015, sample SAMEA2737687) | human gut metagenome | biome: human gut; feature: human-associated habitat; material: faeces | place: China | collected 2012 ...
GGCGGGCCGGACGGTACGGGCCTGCGGCCCTGTCAGGTGCGGGGCTTCGGCCTGGGCGTCATGCACGCAAGAGCGCTGTACTTCGCCCGCAAGGATCCCCGCTTTGCCGCCTACCTCACGGAGGGCCGCGCCTTCGGACCCCACGGGGAGGATCTGGTGCTGGCCAATTCCATCGGCCGCTATGACGACGCCCTCTCCCGTGAACTGACGGAGCGGGTGGCCCACGCCAATCTGGAGATGCGGAAGCTGGGCTTCAAGCCCTACGTGGCCCCGGCCCTCAGCTCCGGTGCGCTGAGCCTGCTGGCCCTGCTGCGGCGGGAGTGGCACTACTCCTCCGTGTATATGGACGATATTTTCATGGGCTGCCGCAACCGGCTGACACCGGACGGCACCATCGAGACGGAGCATCTGACCCTGCCGCCGGCACTGGAAGCGCGGCTGGCGGAGACGGCGGCGCGGCTGCGCGCCATCGACTGAGGAGGTGCGGGCCATGCTGACGGTGTTATTGCCGGAGAACCGGTACAGCCCGCCCCTGCGGGAGCTGCTGGAGCCCCTGCTGCCAGAGGGCAGCGTGTTCCGCGACCCCGATGCGGGGCTGGAGGGCCTGACGGGGCAGCGGCTGCTGTTTGCCGTGGCGCTGGATGAGGGCGGCTGCAGCGAAGCGTATTACCGGATGCTCTCCCGCCTGCGCCGCAGCACCACGCTGTTGCGTGGCTGCGTGGCGGGTCTGGTGGTCACCGGCGTGGGGGAGTTTTACACAAAGGACGTGGCGCGGGACATGGTGTTCGCCGCCAACCAGTCCGGCTGCGCCTTTCTGGGGCGGCCGCTGGTGGAGGCCACTGGCTCCCTGCGGAACTTCCGCACACAGGCCCAGATCGGCGGCACCGATGAGGTTACAGCCTTTCACGCCGCCGTGGCCGAGCTCATCGGGCGTCTGGCGGACTGGGAAAAGCCCGCCCCCATCCGGCACATCCTGGCGCTCCACGCCTCCCAGCGCAGCACCTCCAACACGCTGGCGCTGTGGGAGCTGGTGAAAAGCGCCCTGCCGGACACGGTGACGGTGGAGGAGATCTGCCTGCGCAACGGCACCATGGCGGATTGCAACGGATGCAGCTACACCGCCTGTCTCCACTTCGGCGAGCAGGGCGGCTGCTTCTACGGCGGGCCCATGGTGGAGGAGGTGTATCCCGCCATCCGGCGGTGCGATGCGCTGGTGATGCTGTGCGCCAATTATAACGATGCGCTGGCCGCCAATCTCACGGCCTGCGTCAACCGGATGACGGCGCTGTTCCGCCAGAATCGCTTTTACGACAAGCGTTTGTTCGGGCTGGTGGTGTCCGGCTATTCCGGCGGCGACCTGCTGGCACGGCAGCTGATCTCGGCACTGAATATGAACAAATCCTTCTTCCTGCCGCCCCACTTCTGCCTGCTGGAGACGGCCAACGAGAGGGGGAGCCTTGTGAAGCTGCCCCACATCGCCGACGAGGCGGCGCAGTTTGCGCAGCGCATGATGAAGAATTAAAAAAATCCTCCCGATTTGTCAGGAAAAATCGGGAGAACGGGGAAAAGCAGAACAGGACAAGGGGCGGATATGCGAAAAACGCATATCCGCCCCTTGTCCTGCTGGGGGAGAAACGATCGCGTCAGGAATTTGGCTTGTCATGTTTGCTGCGGAGGGCCTCGTTCAGCGTCCGCCAGCCCAGCATGGCGCACTTTACCCGCGCCGGCATGTGGGCCACGTCACGCAGAGCGCCGGCCTCCTCCAACTGGTCGATCTCATCCTCCGAGGCCTCGCCGCGGATCATCTTCTGGAACAGCTCGCAGAGGCGGAGCGCCTCATCCTGCGGGCGTCCGATGACCATGCCCAGCATGATGTCCGCCGACGCCTGGGACACGGCGCAGCCGCTGCCCACGAAGGCCCCATCGGTGATGGTCTGGCCGTCGGTCTTGAGCTTCAGGCGGATCTCATCGCCGCAGCTGGGGTTGACACCGGCCAGCTCGATGTCCGCATCCGGCAGGTCGTGCTTGAACTCCGGATGGAGGTTGTGCTCCGTCAGGATCTCGTTATAAAAGCGGTTAGTTTCCATAGCCCATACGCTCCCTGATGGTGGACAGGCTCTGCAGCAGGCGGTCCACCTCGTTTTCCGTGTTGTAGAAGGCGAAGCTGGCCCGCACCGTGGCGCTGTATCCCAGATGCTGCAGCAGCGGCTGGGCGCAGTGATGTCCGGCGCGGACATCCACACCGTCGCAGGCCAGAATTTCGCTGACATCGTGGGGGTGGACGCCCTCCACGGTGAAGGTGACGATGCCGTTATGCTCCTCGGCTCTGTCGGAGCCGATGACGTGGATATGGGGCATATCGGCCATGCCGGTCAGCGTCCGCTGCGTCAGGGCCAGCTCCTGCCGGTGCATGGCGTCGAAGCCCACGGACTCCACATACTCAATGGCGGCGCGGAGCCCCGCCGCGCCGGCGGCGTTGACGGTGCCGGCCTCGAATTTATGGGGCAGCTCGGCAAACACCGCGCCCTCACGGGTAACGGACTCGATCATCTCGCCGCCGGTGAGGAAGGGGGGCATCTCCTCCAGCAGGGCACGCTTGCCGTACAGCACGCCGATGCCCATGGGGCCGTAGACCTTATGGCCGGAGAAGGCCAGGAAATCCGCGTCCAGCGCCTGCACGTCCACAGGGATGTGGGGCGTGCTCTGGGCACCGTCCACCACCATGACCGCGCCGTGCCGGTGAGCGATGTCGGCCAGCTGTCGGATGGGGTTGACGCGGCCGATGACATTGGAGACGTGGGTCACGGCCACCAGCTTCGTCTTGCCGGTGATGACAGCCTCGGCCCTGTTCAGGTCCAGACTGCCGTCAGGCTCACACTCCAGAAACTTCAATGCCGCGCCGGTCTGGCGGCACACCATCTGCCAGGGCAGCAGGTCGCTGTGATGCTCCAGAATGGAGACCACCACCTCATCACCGGCCCTGATATGGCTGAGACCGTAGCTGTATGCCGCCAGATTCAGGCCCTCGGTGGTGTTGCGGGTGAACACGATCTCCGACGTGCTTCCGGCATTGAGGAAGCGGCGCACGGCGGCCCGGGCGTTCTCATAGGCATCGGTGGCTGCCACGCTCAGGGGGTACAGGCCCCGCAGGGGGTTGGCGTTCTGCTCACAGTAAAAGCGGTTCACCGCGTCCAGCACGCACTGGGGCCGCTGGGCCGTGGCCGCGTTGTCCAGATAGGCGATGTCCTGCGCCATCAGCAGGGGGAAGTCCTTTCGATAGGCGTTGGTCATGTCACATACCTCCGTTCAATTCATGCTGCACCGTCTCGGCGGTGGCGTCGTCGCCCAGATCGTGGGCCAGACGCTCCACGGCGGCACGGGCCATCAGGCGCTCCGCCGCATCGCGGTCGAAGCCGCGGCTCTCAAAGTAAAACAGGGTGTCGTCATCCAGCGCGCCGATGGTGGCGCCGTGGGTGCCCTCCACGTTTTCCTCAGCGCAGAGGATCAGGGGCACGGTCTTGTTCACCACATCATCGCCCAGCAGCAGCACCGTCTCCTGCTCGCTGCCGGTGGAGCCGGCGGAGCCGTTCTTGAAGTCGATGGTGCCGCGGAACACCTTTTTGGCGCTGTCGGACAGAGCGCCGGACACGTCGATGTCGCTGCGGGTGTTCCGGCCCACATGGTCCACGGCCAGATTCAGGTCGATGACCTGCTGCTTCCGGCCCAGATAGCCCATGGCGGCCTTCAGGGACGCACCGTCGGCCAGCGTCAGCCGGTCGTCGGCGTAGGTGTCGCCCCGGCCGGGAAGCAGGCGGTACAGCTCCACGGAGCTGCCCTCCGGACAGTGGGCCGAGACCTCGCTGCGCAGGACGGCGTGCTCATCCATGACCTGCACCTGCACCAGACGGATGACCGCGCCCCTTTCGGGCCGCAGCACCGTCCGGACATGGAGGTGATTGCCGCTGCGGAACATCTCGTACACGGTGACGCGCTGGCCCTGGGCGGCGGTGATCTCCACCGTTCTGCGGGCGTAGGGGGCATCGGCGGACAGCTCCAGCCGTCCGTCGGCGGACAGCACCTCCGTGCCGCCGTCCACGGCGCCCGCTTCGTCCCAGAGGAGGGCCGTTTCGTTGACACCCAGCCGGTTCCAGGTGCGGGTGGGCAGTTTATTTACCAGGATCGTTTCCATTGACAGACTCCTTTCCCGCTTAGCCGATGCTGCCCTTCATCTCAAGGCGGATGAGGTTGTTCATCTCCACGGCGTACTCCACCGGCAGCTCCTTGGAGACGTTGTCGGCAAAGCCGCTGACGATCAGGGCCCGGGCGTCCTCCTCCGTCAGGCCGCGGCTCATGAGATAGAACACGGCGTCGCCGCTGATGCTGCCGATGCGGGCCTCGTGGCCGATGGCGGCGTCACGGGTGCGGACATCCATGGCGGGGATGGTGTCGGAGCGGGACTCCGAATCCAGCATCAGGGACTGACAGGACACAGAGGACTTGGCGCCCCTGGCGGTTTTTTCCACCACCACGCTGCTGCGGAAGGTGCTGACGCCGCCGCTCTTGCTGATGGAGCGGGTGTTCATATACGAGCTGGTATTTTTGCCGATGTGGACCACCTTGGCGCCGGTGTCCAGATCCTGCCCCGCGCCGGCGAAGGTGACGCCGGTGAACGTCATGCGGGAGCCGTCGCCCTTCAGGACGCTCATGGGGTAGAGACAGCCGGTGTGGGAGCCGAAGGAGCCGGACACCCACTCGATGACGCCGCCTTCCTCTACCAGCGCCCGCTTGGTGTTGAGGTTATACATGTTCTTGGACCAGTTTTCGATGGTGGAATAGCGCAGCTTGGCGTTCTTCTTGACGTACAGCTCCACGCAGCCGGCGTGGAGGTTGGCCACGTTGTACTTGGGGGCGGAGCAGCCCTCGATGAAGTGGAGGCTGGCCCCCTCGTCCACGATGATGAGGGTGTGCTCGAACTGGCCGGCGCCCTTGGCGTTCAGCCGGAAGTAGGACTGGAGAGGGATGGACACCTGCACGCCCCTGGGGACGTACACGAAGGAGCCGCCGGACCACACCGCGCCGTGGAGCGCGGCGAACTTGTGGTCGGTGGGGGGCACCAGCTTCATAAAGTACTTGCGCACCATGTCGGCGTACTCGCCGTGGAGCGCGCTCTCCATGTCGGTATAGACCACGCCCTGAGCTGCCACCTCGGCGCGGACATTGTGGTACACCAGCTCGGAATCGTACTGGGCGCCCACGCCGGCCAGAGACTTGCGCTCCGCCTCGGGAATGCCCAGACGCTCAAAGGTATCCTTGATGTCCTGAGGTACGTTTTTCCAGTCGTTCTGCATTTTTGTGTTGGGCCGGACGTAGGTGGCGATATGGTCTATGTCCAGACCCGCCAGCGACGGGCCCCAGTCCGGCAGCGGCGTCTCGTTGTAAATTTGCAGGGAGTGGAGACGGAACTGCTGCATCCAGACGGGGTCGTTCTTCTCCTGAGACAGCTTTTCCACGATGGCGGGGGTCAGGCCCGCCTCCATGCGGTAGGCATCGTGCTCCGCGTCCCGGATGTCGTATACGCTGCGGTCGATGTCGTCTACATAGGTCTTTTCGCGCATGACGGCACCTCCGTTCACTGCTGCTGAAGGCCGGTGAAGCCCTTTTCGTTGATGGTGTCCACCAGCTCCGGCCCGCCGTTCTTTACGATGACGCCGTTTTCCATGACGTGGGCGGCGTCCACCGGCAGGGATTCCAGAATGCGGGTGCTGTGGGTGATGATGAGCAGCGCGCCATGCTGCTGCTCGCGGTAGAGGCGGACGCCGTGGGACACGGTGCGTACCGCGTCCACATCCAGGCCGGAGTCCGTCTCGTCCAGAATGGCCAGGCGGGGCTCCAGCATCAGCATCTGCAATATCTCGGCCTTCTTCTTCTCACCGCCGGAGAAGCCCACGTTCAGGTCGCGGTCGGCGTAGCTCTCGTCCATATCCAGCAGGGCCATGGCGTCCTTCAGCTTTTTCTTGAAGTCCCACAGGCGCAGGCGGCTGCCGGTCTTTTGCTCCAGCGCCGTGCGGATGAAGGCGCTGAGGGTGACGCCGGGGACCTCCAGCGGGTTCTGGAAGGACAGAAAAATGCCGCGTCTGGCACGCTCGTTGACGGGAAGCTGGGTGATGTCCTCGCCGTCGAACAGGATGCGGCCGGCGGTGACGGTATAGGCGGGGCTGCCGGTGATGGCGCAGCCAAGGGTGGACTTGCCGGTGCCGTTGGGGCCCATCAGCACGTGGGTCTCCCCTGCGCCGATGGTGAGGTCCACGCCGCGGAGGATCTCCTTGCCCTCGACGCCGGCGTGCAGGTTTTCTATGGTAAGAAGCGGTTTTTGCATGTTCGTTGCCTCCTGTGTACAATTTACCTACTAATCTACTGGGGATTATAGGACGAATAGCCTATCTTGTCAATAGGGAAATGGAAAAAGAAAAGCGGAGCGGCAAAAGCCGCTCCGCAGGGGGTACGCAGGGGGTCAGGGCAGGTAGGTCAGCTGCACGGGGATGTGCTGCTCGGCGGTGAAGTCGAACCAGCGGCCGTCGAGGGACACGGAGGTAACGGTGTCCACGTCCACCATACGGTTGAAGATGTATACCGCGTGGGCGAAGGGGGCGGTCTCGCCGTCGCCGTAGATGTAGCCCAGCACCCAGTTCATCAGGTTCTGGCTGTCGCTGCTCACCACATAGGAGGTGCCGTCGGCATAGTGCAGGGTCAGCTCCTGAACGGTCAGCTCCTGCGCGGGGGAGGCATTGTCCATGGTGATGCCCACGGCGGAGATGCGGGCCGTTTCGCCGTTGGCGGCGGTGAAGGTCCGGACGGGGGCGTAGGTGCGGGGCTGGATGGCCACAGCGTAGGGCTCCTTGCCCTCCGCGCCGCCGTCGTAAACGGTGAAGTAGAGGTTGTCGCCCTTCTGATACGTCTCGCCGGCGGCAAAGTAGGCCACCACGTCCAGATGGGTGGCGGTGCTGGTGGTCTTGTCCACGTGGAGCTTGACGTTGACGCTGCCGCCCTGCTGGTAGTCAGGGGAGCGCAGGTACATGCGGGGCTCCAGCGGCAGGCCGTAGACCTCGCCGTAGCCGGCCTCCTCATAGGACACGCCCTCGGGATCGTCCACGGCGTAGGTCAGGATGCCGCAGCCGCTCTCGTCGATGAGGAATGTCCCCAGTGTGATGGTGGTGCTGCCAACGGTGAGGCCGGCGTCCAGCTTGGACAGGTAGTCGCCCACCAGGCGCTGCACCGTCTCCACATCGCCGGGGATACGCTCCATGTCCGGTACGGTGATGAGCTCACCGGAGTTGCCCTCCACCGTGGGGGCGGAGGCGTCCATATCATCGGTGAAGGCGTGGAGCGTGGTGTCGCTGACGCCGTCGGCGGGGGTCACGTCCGCCTTGATGAGATGCACTACGCCGGCTGCTGCGGCCACCGTCAGCATCAGGGCGGCGGCGATGGCGATGACCACACCCTTGCGCAGGGTGCGGTGGGTCTTTTTGCTGTTCTCCATGGTTTTCTGAACCTCCATCAGTGCGTCGGGGGAGGCGTGCAGTGTGGAGAAGGTCTTTTGGAAAAGTTCATGCTCTGTCATGTCTGCGGCACCTCCGATAAAATGTGTTTCAGCTTCTCTCTGGCGCGGGCCAGCCGTGTGCGCACCGTTTCCTCCGGTATGTCCATGAGGCCGGCGATCTCCTTCTGGCGGTAGCCCTCGTAATAGTACAGCAGCACCGGCACGCGGTAGCGCCGGTCCAGAGCCATCACCGCCTCAAACAGCTCCTGACACTGGGGCTCCTCAAAGGTCAGGCTGTTTTCATAGTCGGCGATGTCCTCCGTCCTGTGCCACGGGGCGCGGAGTATATTTTTGCACCGATTGACCGTAACGCGGATCAGCCAGTTCTTCACATGGGCGTCGTCATCGAACGCCTTGTCCGTTTTGTACAGCTGCAGCAGCACGTCCTGGGTCACATCGTCGGCGTCGGCGGGGGAGCGCAGATAGCTGTACGCCACCCGAAACACCGTATCCATATATCGCTCTGCCAGAGGGGAAAACTGTTGCTCTGTCATAGATCGATCTCCTTGCTGTCTGAAAGGCCCTTCATACTACATACACGTGGGGACGGTGAAATGTTTCATCGACAAAAAAATTTTTATTCCCGGGAATGAGCACATCATGTGGAAAACGAAAAGCACGGCATGGCGCGAGGCATTCGCGTCATGCCGTGCTTTTTACGCTTCCGATGGCGGCTCCGTCTCAGGGAGTCTGCACGTGGGGGACGGATGCTTTCTTCTTACGGACACGGGGGGGGGGGACAAATTTTCGTAACGTCTGCGCCAGCAGGGACGCGTCTATCGGCTTGGCGACATGGGCGTTGAAGCCGGCGTCCAGACTCTGCTGGATATCATCGGAGAAGGCGTTGGCGGACATGGCGATGATGGGGATCTCCGCAGCGTCGGGACGGTCCAGCGCGCGGATGGCCCGCACGGTGTCCAGACCGTTCATCACCGGCATCATGATGTCCATGAGTATCACGTCAAAGGCACCCTCCGGCGCGTTGGCGAAGGCGTCCAGCGCCTCCTTGCCGTTCCAGGCGCGGGTGACGGAGGCGCCGCGGTCCAGCAGCAGGAACTCGGCGATCTCCATGTTCAGCTCGTTGTCCTCCGCCAGCAGGACGTGGATGCCCTCCAGCCAGGAGGAACCCTCCGTCTCCTCCTCATCGGGGTCGGGGGCGTAGTGGCGGTCGATCTCAAAGGGCAGGGTGACGCAGAAGGTGGTGCCCACGCCCTTCCGGCTGGTGAAGGTGATCTGGCCGCCCATGGCCTCCACCAGACGCTTCACGATGGACAGGCCCAGGCCCGTGCCCTGATAGCGGGTGCGGGCATCGTCGGACTCCTGCATGAAGGGCTCGAAGATGTGCTGCTGGAACTCCTCGCTCATACCGATGCCGTTATCGGCGCAGGTGAACTGGTAGACGGCGCTGTCGCCGTCGGCAGGGAGCGCACGGCCGGTGAGCCGGATGCAGCCGCCGCTGCGGCCGTACTTGATGGCGTTGCTCACCAGATTCATCAGGATCTGGCGGAGGTGGGAGGGGCTGCCGATGAGACGGGGCGCGTTATCGGTGTCCCACAGGCACTCCACGGTGTAGGCGATGCCGTGCTCGGCGGCGTAGGGCTCGTTGGTGACACGGACCTCGTCCAGAATGTCCGCCAGAGCGAAGGACTTATGCTCCAGCTGGAGCTGGCCGCTTTCCAGCTTGCTCATATCCAGAACGTTGTTCACCAGATCCAGCAGGGTGTTCAGGGCGGTGCCGGCCCGCTGGCGGCATCTGGTCTGAAGCTCCATGTCATTGGGGGCCTGAGCGGCCATGGCCAGGTAGCCCTGAATGCCGTTGACGGGGGTGCGGATGTCGTGGCTGATGCGGCGGAGGAACTCGCTCTTGGCCATGTTGGCCAGACGGGCGGACTGGGCCTCCTCCATGATCTGGGCCTGGTACTCAGCTTCCTTTGTCTTTTCACGGTTGATGTCCTGGAGCACCACCAGAACGTGGAGGGGGGCACCTTCCTCATCGAAGTCCACCGCCGTCACGGTGACGCGGCACCAGTTGACGGCATCGCCGCGGTAGGCCTGATAGTCGACGTAGAAGCTGTGGCGCACATCGGAGAGGTTGTCCCTGCGGAGGGTTTCGCGGATGGCGGCACTGCTCATCTGGCGGTCAAGCTCATCACGGTACTGCTCCAGCACCAGCAGATGGGTGAAGCGGTCCTTCAGCTTGGAGTAGCTGAAATCCTCCGGCAGGAAGCCGCCCAGCCATGGGGCCAGGAACACGGTGTCGAAGCGGTTCAGCTCCAGATCCACATAGAAAATGGTGAAGTAGATGTTCTCCAGAGAATGGAGCATGTTCACCGTCTTTTGCAGCTGGCTGTTGCTGCGGCGCAGCTCCCGCTGGCTGTCGGACAGCTCCCGGGTCTTGAGACCGAACAGCAGCACCCAGAAGACGCCGTACAGCGCGATGAACACTGCGGCGGCGGTGAGGGTGGAGGAAAAGACGGACAGGGCGGGGAAATAGATGTACAGGCCGTAATCCTCGCAGGCGGAGCGGGCGCCGTAATACAGATGTCCGCCGCAGCGGAACGATTGCAGGGCGCCGCCGCACTCCAGCCGGTTCAGGCAGTCCAGCACGGCGCTGTCATCGCCGATGCCGGCGGTGCTGGAGGCCAGCACCGCGCCGTCGCGGGTGATGAGGTAGGCGCCCTTGCGGTCCAGATGCAGGCCGGTGAGCAGGGTGGCCATGTCGACCTCCGTGTCGGCGAGAAGGCCGTTGGGCTGCTGGTAGAAGCCGATGACCACGCCGGGGGCGTCCCGCCGCGCCACGGCGCAGACATCATAGGAGACGCCGTCCTTCTCCACACGCTGGGTGTAGATCTTGGCGGAGTCGATGAGACTCTCCAGCCGGGCGGAGGACGCGCCGTCCAGCCAGGACATGCCCGCGTACTGACGGGTGTAGCCGGAGGCCTCCAGCTGCAGGTCCGCGTTGAGGAGGGCAACGCCGCTGAGCCGTATCTCGTCCACGAAGTCCTCCAGATAGGCGTTGGAGGCGAGGGTGGGGTCCAGCTCCAGATGGCGGCTGAGCGCCTGTACGCTGTCGGCCAGACGGAACAGGCTCTTGGTGCCGTCCGCCGATTCCAGCTTATGGAAGCTGATGCACTGCAGGCGCAGGGTGTCCAGCGTGTTGTCCGTCAGGGCCTGAGTGCGGCTGAGGCCGTTCCGGCCGGACAGGTCCAGGGTCAGGAGGAACAGCAGGATGCCGGCGAAGATGATAGGGACAACCCGCCACTGGAGGCGGGAGACGGTTCGCTTGATGTTGTTCACGGCGTCGTCCTCCCCAATGCGGTGTCGGCGCCAAACCCGAAGGACGCAGCGATGCGCTCCGTGGTGCCGTCGGCTTCCATGTCCGCCAGCGTCTGGGCCAGCAGGTCCCGCAGGGCGGTGTCGCCATCGGCGGCGAAGGCCACGCCCAGCTGAGCGTGCAGCAGCGGCTCATCCAGAAAGCGGTAGGATACGCCGGCCTTTTCCAGCGCGCCGGCCAGCGCCTCGGCGTGGCTGGCGCAGGCATCCACATAGTATTTGCGCAGGGCGGTTGCCACCTGATCCATGTCCACCAGACAGTACAGGGCGCGGAGCTGGGGAATGCGGGCATCGGCGGGGTTGGAGAGGATGCTCTCAGCCTTGGAGCTGACCTGCACCGCCACGCGGCGGTCCGCCAGATCGGCCAGAGTGTAGATATCGCTGTCGGCGCGGACGGCCACCAACTGATCGCTGTACAGGTAGGGGCCGGCCCAGAGGTAGGCGTTCTCCCGTCCGTTCATGGAGAAGCAGCCCCACAGGCAATCCACCTGGCCGCTTTCCAGAAGGAGATCCTTCTCGTCCCAGCTGATCTGCCGGAACACCGGCTCGTAGCCCATGCGGCGGCAGGCCTCCGTGGCCAGAGCCACATCCACGCCGGCAGCCTGACCGTTTTCGTCCAGATAGTTATAAGGGCGGTAATCGTCGCTGCCGATCACCAGCTCGGGGAGATCCCCGGACGGCTCCTCCTGAGCGCCGCAGGCGGCGGGCAGCAGGGCCAGCATCAGCACGGTCAGCGCGATGAGATATTTCCTGATGTTCACTGCTCCGGCGCCTCCTTGCTGTCGGGATCTGTGTCGGTATCGCCGCTGCGGCGGGACAGCAGGCGGGCGATGGCCAGCTCCAGCGCCTGCACGCTGACGGGCTTGGCGATGTGGCCGTCCATGCCGGCCTCCAGCGCCGCCTGACGGTCCTCCGCAAAGGCGTTGGCCGTCACGGCCAGAATGGGGATATGGGACAGCTGAGGGTCCGGCAGGGCGCGGATGCGCCGCGTGGCCTCGTAGCCGTCCATG
>ERZ772893.3188-NODE-3188-length-11906-cov-6.614632_pt1 | contig 11906 bp, 8 predicted proteins | sample MGYA00511482_ERZ772893 | MGnify/ENA primary metagenome ERZ772893 (study PRJEB29015, sample SAMEA2737687) | human gut metagenome | biome: human gut; feature: human-associated habitat; material: faeces | place: China | collected 2012 ...
GCGGCGATGCCGTGACCGGTGCCGCCACCGTCATCAAGGCCATGGGCGCCGGCAAGGCTGCCGCCAAGGCCATCCACGAGTACATCCAGAACAAGTAATTTCTGCCGCAAGGCAGTCCCCTCCCCTGTTTCCTCCGGGAAACGGGGGGATTTTTTATTTTTCTTTGCAAACGCAAATCTGGGGCGATTCATTTACTTTTGTGATGGTTTTATGATATAATGAACTTAACTTTATAAGGTGCTGCACCGCCTGCGGGCTGCGGCACCGCTTTTGGAGGGAACTGCCCATGCACCCGCTGCTCATTCTGGTACTGGTCTTTGATCTGCTCATCGCCGTGTCCTCGGTGCTGAACCTTGTGAACATGATGCGCGTCAACCTGATGGTGGAGGAGCGCAGGGCCGAGGCACTGACCGTGCAGCGGGTACGGGTGCAGAAGGCCGCCGCCGGGAAGGGCGGCATCCTGGCTTCCTGGTACGGCGTGTACGCCTGCCCCGGGGAGATCGGCACTGGTGAGTTTACCTCCACCAACCCCTACAGCAGCCCAGAGGCCGTGCCCAAAGCCACCACGGTGGTGCCCATGAAGGCCTCCGGGGTGCTGGAGCACTGCGATATCGGAGCTCACCTGGGCCGTCGTCTGGTGCCGCTGTGGCTTACGGCAGGAGGCTTTTCTCTGCTGCTGGCAGCGTTTATCCGCCTGTAAGGGATTTTCTCTGGACTTTTCGGCGTAGTGCCGATGGCCTGCCTGCTGACCCACAGGCGGACCGCCAGCACAGCGCCGGGAAAATATAAGTATAAAGGAAGGCAATTATGGAACTACTGAAACTACTTGGCATTGTCATCGTCATCGCTGGCTTTGCACTGAAGCTGGACTCCATTCTGGTCATTCTGGTGGCAGCCGTTGTGACTGCACTGGTTGGCGGTCTGGGCCCGGTCACCCTGCTGGAAACGCTGGGCAGCACCTTTGTGGCAAACCGCAGCATGGCCATCTTCATCATCGTGATGCTGGTCACCGGCACGCTGGAGCGCAACGGCCTGCGTGAAGCAGCCGCTGCCCTGATCGGCAAGTTCAAGGGTGCCACCTCCGGTCTGGTCATCGGCATCTACGGCGTGATGCGCTCGGTCTTTGCAGCCTTCAACGTGGGCTTTGGCGGCGTGGCCGGTTTCGTGCGCCCCGTCATCATGCCCATGGCCGAAGGTGCCATTGTGGCACAGGGCTATGAGCCCAATGAGGAGCATGTCGAGGAGCTGAAGGGTATGGCTTCCGGCATGGAGAACATCACCTGGTTCTTCGGTCAGGTCCTGTTCGTGGGCGGCTCTGGCGGCCTGCTGGTGCAGAGCACTTTGGCCGGCCTGGGCATCGAGGTGGAGCTGGCCCAGCTGGCTGCCATCGAGATCCCCGTGTGCATCATTGCCACTGTGGTCGCCATCGTATTCTATGTGATCAAGGATCGCAAGATGATCCAGAAGTACTATAAGTAAGGGAGGACAGAAGAATGAGCTTTTTTATGAGTGCTGATTACAGCCTGTCCACCAAGGTGATGGAGATCATCTACTTTATCATCGGCCTGCTGTGCATCTACTGCGGTGTGAAGAACCTGAAGGATAAGGAGAACCCGGAACCCATGGGCACCTTTATCTTCTGGGCCGTGCTGGGCGTCGTGCTTGCCCTGGGCCGCTGGCTGCCCTCTCTGGTGAGCGGCATCCTGGTGGTGGTGATGTGCATCCCCGCCATCCTCAAGAAGGTCAAAAAGGGCGCTGTCTCTGCTGCCACCAAGGCCGAGACCGAGGCTACCTATGAGAAGATCGGTATGAAGATCTTTGTCCCCACCCTGAGCATCGGCATGCTGGCCGTCATCTGCGCCATCACCGGCATGGGCATCGGCCTGTCCGCCCTGAACGGCGTGGCTCTGGGCGTTCTCGTGGCCATCATCCTGCTGATGATCATGAACCGCGACAACAAGCCCTCCACCTTCCTGAACGATTCCGAGCGCATGCTGTCCACCGTGGGCCCCCTGTCCATGCTGCCCATGCTGCTGGCCTGCCTTGGCTCCGTCTTCACCGCTGCCGGTGTCGGCGATGTGATCTCGGACCTGGTCAGCCACATCATCCCCGAGGGCAATGTGAACGCCGGTATCGTGGTGTACGCCATCGGCATGATGCTGTTCACCATGATCATGGGCAACGCCTACGCCGCCATCACCGTGATGACCGTGGGCATCGGCTACCCGTTCGTGCTGGCCCACGGCGCAAACCCGGTGGTCATCGGCATGCTGGCTTTGACCTGCGGCTTCTGCGGCACCCTGTGCACCCCCATGGCTGCAAACTTCAACACCGTGCCCGTGGCACTGCTGGATATGAAGAAGCCCATGGGCGTCATCAAGAATCAGGTTCCTGTCGCCATCATCATGATGGTGGTCCAGATCGTGATGATGATCCTCCTGAAGTGATTTTTTTGTTAGATCGAGTGATTCAATGGAACAAGCAATTCAGCACGGAGCCGATATCATTATTCGCGACTGGGTCCGGCTCCGTGCAGGCGAACGCATCCTGATCGTATCCAGCCAGAAGTATGCTGTCGAGGTGGCGGCCATGCAGCAAGCCGCACAGGCGGTGGGCAGCGTGGCGGATGTGTTGATGCTGGACGACCTGCACGAGCAGGTGGGCCAGTATTTCGATGACCGCGAGGACGCCTTTGACCCCTACAACGCCGTGATCGGTGCTGCCGAGTATTCCCTCATCACCACACGGGCCGTCAAGCGGGTCATCGCCCGCCGCAACCGGTTTTTGTCGCTGCCGCTGAGCACCAGCAACGGGCAGTCCCTGTTGAGCTACGACTTCCTGAACATGAGCCTGCCCAAAAGCAGGATCATGGCCAGCATCATCATGGCCTGCTACCAGAACGCCCGACACATCCATGTGACCACGGAGCTTGGCACGAACCTGGATTTCAACATCGAGGGGCGTGTGCCCGGCTTCTTCAACGGCTGCTGCCACGACGGCAAGGGCCTTTCCTCTGCCAGCGTGGAAGTGTATGTGGCACCGGTGGAGAGCGACACCAACGGCACCCTGATCCTGGACGGCTCCATGGGCTATATCGGCATCGTGGACAGCCCCGTGCGGGTGGAGCTGCGCGGCGGCCGCATCGTGGAGATCGAGGACAATGCCAGCGGCAGGCGGCTCAAGCAGTTTCTGGCCCGCTTCCACGACCCGGAGAACATGGTGGTGGCGGCGGAGTTCGGCATCGGGCTCAACACCCACTCCCGCTGTGCAGGCAACTGCTACATCGAGGACGAATCCACCTATGGCACCTTCCATATCGGGTTCGGGCGCAACATTGCGCTGGGCGGTGTGCAGGATGCTTCCGGCCATTACGATCTGGTCACCCACGCTCCCTGCATCTATGTGGACAACCGCATGATCATGGATCACGGACAGCTCACCGTTCTGGAGCCGTCCATTTATATCTGAGAATCGAGGCTTTTTACTATGAAGATTCTGCTCACTGGTTTCGACCCCTTTGGCGGCGAGACCGTCAACCCCGCTTTTGAGGCGGTAAAGCTGCTGCCCGACACCATCGCCGGTGCCGAGATCGTCAAGCAGGAAGTGCCCACCGAGTTCATCCGTGCCGGTGAGGTGCTGGAAGCTGCCATTCAGGCAAACCAGCCCGATGTGGTCATCTGCATCGGTCAGGCCGGCGGCCGCTCCGCCATCACCCCGGAAAAGGTGGCCATCAACCTGATGGACGGCCGCATCGCCGACAACGCCGGTTATCAGCCCATCGACGTGACCATCCAGGAGGACGGCGAGACCGCCTACTTCACTTCCCTGCCCGTGAAGGCCATGGTGCAGAGCATCAAGGATGCAGGCATCCCCTCCGCCCTGTCCTACACTGCAGGCTCCTATGTGTGCAACTACCTGATGTACACCCTGCTGTACCTCATTGACAAGAAGTACCCCAACATCCGGGGCGGCTTCATCCATGTGCCTTACGCCATGGAGCAGGTGGTCAACAAGCCCCTGGGCACCCCCAGCATGGACCTGCACCAGATCGCCCGCGGCCTGGAGAAGGCCGTGGAGGCCGTTGTGAAGAACGACGCCGACCTGGCTGTGGACATGGGCACCACCCACTGAGCACCCCCGCAAAGCCCTTCAAGGCACCCGCTGTGCATCCGCATGGCGGGTGCTTTTTTGTGGACGCTGGCGCGACAGTTCCCTGTACGCTTGCGGGAAACCGGAACAGGACGATTTGAAATGGCTCCGCGTGCGCTGCGCCATAATTAGAGGAAATATTATTTTTTATTGCAACTCCGGAAAATCTGCGGATTTTCCGGAGTTGCCTTTTCACCAGAGGGGTCATGGCGGGGAGTGGCATCTGATACCGGAATGACATCGCACCGGGAAGGACGTTACGGGATTCCTTTCCGCAAAACGCGAGTTCTCCTTCTGCGCTTTGGCCGCAGGCCAACAGCAGCCGATGCCACTTCCCGTAACGACCCTTCCCGTGAAAAAGCAAATCCGGCGGGGCCGCAGCCCTGCCGGATTTGCAAAATCTAAAATAATTTTTCCGCTATTCATGCCCAGAGCAAAGCGGAGGGCATTCTAAATCGTTTGCCTTCCAGAGAACAGGCCACTTTCCTTAACGCCCATCCGTGAAAAAACAATCCCGGAAAATCCGCAGATTTTCCGGGATTGCATATCTTTAAAAATAATTTTCCGCTGATATTGCCAGAGCAAAGCGGAGGCAATTCCAAATCGTCCTGCTTACTCCGTGATCCGCCCTGCCGCGCTGGTCTCCAAGACCGGGTAACCGGTGCGGGTGCAGCGCACGGCGCAGCGGGCGCGGCCGCCGGTGGTGCAGGTGAACAGGGTCAGGTCCCAGGCGTCCTCGTCGCTGGCCGTGATCATTTTTTCGATATCCGTGGGCTGGATGGTCTCCACGTTGGACACCTCATAGCTCCAGCGCTGGCCGTCCATGTCGGTAAAGTACACCTCGCTGCCCAGGGCCAGCCACTTGATGGGGCTGAAATGCTTGGCGTAGTTGTGGGCGCAGACCACCATGTTGTCGGCGTAGGTGGAGCCGGAGTAGCGGCCCGGGGCCACCTTGAGGCCCGCGTAGCTCCACTCGCTCATCACGGGCAGTTCCAGTCCGATGGACGGGATGGACAGGTAGCCGATGTAGCCCCAGCCGTCGATGTCGGTGACGGTCATCTCCTGCTCCGGGTCCAGCTCCGGCTGGACCACCGGCTCTTCGTCCTTCGTCTTGTCCTCCATGGTCTCGGTCAGGGTCTCTTCCAGTTTGCCCAGGGCGTCCTGCGAAGCCTTGTCGGCGCGGTTGGCGTCCCACTGGTTATAGCCCAGCAGGGCCAGCGCGCCCAGAATGAGCAGGATGCCCACGATCATGCAGGCGCGGCCGATCTTCTGCTTTGTGTTCATGCCAGCGTCTCCTTTCGGTCCAGCACCCAGCCGACGGCAAACAGCAGCACGCCGCTGCAGGCCATGAACGGGATGGGCCAGTTCAGCTGGCCGCTCTGGGGCAGTGCATTGCCGTCCGGGCGGCCCGGAGCCACCGGGTTGTCCGGGTTGCCGGGGGCCACGGGGTTGTCCGGGTTGCCGGGGTTCACCGGGTTATCCGGCGTACCGGGCGACACCGGGCGGTTGGGGTCGTTGGGATTGACCGGCATGTCCGGGTTGTCGGGCTGGGTGGGCTTGTCCGGCTCCGAGGGCTTCTCCGGCTCGGACGGTTTGCCCGGTTCCGAAGGCGTGCTGGGAGTTTCCGGTTCGGGCGGGGTCACCTCCTGCGTGGGCGCGCCCACCTTGGGGGTGGCGTCCACGGTGTAGAGCCAGCCGCTTTCGTCCGCCATGGGCAGCGACACCAGGAAGGAATTGATGGCCTCGTAGCCCTTGGAGTTCTCGGTCTGCACCACGAGGTACAGGCCCAGCGGCAGCGCGTCAAAGGAGACGGTGCCCTGCTCGCTGATCTTATGGGTGGTGCCGGCGGCGCGGGCGGGCAGCTTGGCTTCCAGCCTGGAAGCCAGCGTGCTGTCCGTCAGGTCGCCCAGCGCGATGCCGCAGCCCGTAAAGTCGGCGGTGTACACAAAGTGCAGGTCGCCGTTGGTGCGGGCCACGTCCGCCACCTTGTACACGGTGAGTGCGCCGCCCCGCAGGGGGACGTCGTTCTGGTGGTCGTACAGGGTCACGTCCATGCTGCCGGTGCGGCTCAGGTCGATGTTGGCGCTGGCCGCGGGGGCTGCCAGCGCGGGCAGTGCACAGCACACGGCCATGCACAGCGCCAGCAGAAGAGCGGCAAACCGGTTGTTTTTGTTTTGTTTCATGGCTGCTCACTCCTCCTCGTTCTGTTTCCGTTTGCGGACCAGCAGCAGGGCTGCTGCAGCGGCCAGTGCGCCGCCCAGCACCCCGAAGGGTGCCGTGCCCATGCCGCCGGTGGACGGCAGCTCGTAGCCGGTGTAAACGTAGTTCTGCACCGTGATATTGCCGGTCTGCACGCCGTTGTTGGAGATGTACACGTTCCAGTTGCCGGTGGTCACTTCCTCCACCAGGTAGTGGTACGCATTGCCCTTCCCGTCTGTCAGGGGCAGCTTGTCCCCCGACTTGGACCAAGTCCAGTTGTTGGTCTTGTTCAGGGTAGCTTTCTCGAACGGCTCCTTGCTCTCCACGCTGTCGGTGTAACGCCAGACCTGGATTTCAATATTCTCTGCCGCCGGTTCCACCGGCTGGCGGGTGTCGGCATCCAGCCAGAGCTTGCTGACGGTCAGGTTGCTGTAGCGGTTGGTATACTGGGCCGTGGTGGTCTGGGCGGCATTGCCCACCTGGACATCTGCAAACTGGATGGTCTTTCCCTCGTCTATCACCGTCTCCTTGCCCGTAGCGGTATCAAAGGCCGTCTGGGGGGTCTCGTTGCTCTTGTGGAACAGCACATAGTGGGGGGTATCGTCCTTCTGGTAGTTCTGGGGTGCTTTGGTCTCCACGATCTTATACAGCAGGTCCGGCTTCAGGGTCTGTTCGCTGCCGTTTTCCAGCACCGTCAGGCTCACCTGGCCCTTTTCGTTGGTGGTGACGGTGCCGTTTACGCCGCCTCTCCAGCGCTGCCAATCCTTGGTTTGCAGATCATACTGCCAGATGGTAAACTCTGCTCCCTGCAATGCCACGCCGGAGTAATCGTCCACCTTGTGGAGCAGGAACTGTCCGGTGGAGGCTGTGGCGGCAGATGCATAGGTAAACTTGATGGAATCCGATTCGGTGGAGTCCCCATTGCCCAGCTTGACGGTGTTGTCCACGTTGTAATCCTCAGCAGCACTGCCCTGCTTTACATCACATTGGTACACCAGAATCATGGCGGTCTGGTTGGGGATCTCCATGTGGAGCCAGCCATCCTTGTCTGCCGGCAGCACCCGGTACAGGCGGCGATCCACTTCTTCCCCTCGGGTCACGGTGTTGGTGGCTTCGTCATACTGGAAGTAATACAGCTTTACGGACTCCAGGTCGCCCCGGACAATGGCACCATTCTGGGCCGTTACGTCGTCCCACAGCTCAATGTTCTTAGCCTTGGTGGTTCCCACCGACAGGTCCTTCCGGGCCGGGTTCACCACCACCTGGTACTCGATGCGGTCGGTTTTGCCATCCACCAGCTGTCCGGTCTTTTTCAGGGGGTCCACAGTCTTTTCCACCGTGGTGTGGAGGGTCTCGGTCAGCTCGCCCCACTGGGCCGTGTTGGTGTAGGTCACCTGGCCCACCGAGGGGTTCTTCCAGCGGGGATCGTCGTCCACGCTCACCTTGTACAGAATGCGGAACTTGTGTTGTTTGTTCTTGCTCAGGTTGTAGCCGCGGATGGTAATGGTCAGCTTCCGGGTGGCTTTCTCGTAGGCTACCGTGGCAGCGGCACCCTTCAACTCGCTGATCTTATCCGGGGCCCCTTTGTCCATGCCGATCGTTACCCAGTCGGTCTTGAACTCGGTGTTTTCCGGCAGGGTATCGGTGATGACGATGTCGGCATCATCCTCGGCAGCAGTCTGCACCACCAGCTGATAGTGGAGGTTTTTGCCGTCGAGTTTACTGTACTGGTAGGTCTGGTCTCCGCTTTGGTAACCAGATTCGTCCTGATCGCTGTTCGCCGACACCCGTTTTTCAAAGCTCTTGTAGCTGTGGTAGGTGTCCTCTGCCTCAGCCCTCTGAGAGCTGCCTTGGATGCTGACGCTGTTTTTGTAGGTCCATTTTTCTCCGGTGGGCACATTGCTCTGATCCTCGTGGGTAGGGAGGTCCTTTACCTCCACACGCCGCACCGGGTTGCCATCTTCCTTGTTTATCTGGATGGTAAAGCTCCGCACCCGGGTGGAGGGGTCGTTGGCAGTCACCGTGCCGCCGGTGCCGTCGGCACCGCTGTAGTAGGTGACGGCAATGACCCCGGCGGCCTTAGCATCAGCATAGTTCATGGTGCCGCCGTCGTGGAGGGTCAGGGTCAGGCCGTTTTCCAAAGCCTTCTCCAGCTCTGCGGCGTAGGCGTAGTGGGTGTCCAGCTGGGTCTGGCCGCTTTCGTTCACAGCGTCCTGGAGGGTCTCCACCAGGGTAAAGCTGCTTTCGCCAGCCGCATTGGCGGCAGAGATATTCCATTTGGCCAGGCCCTTGCTGCTGCTGGACAGCTGCTTGCTCAGGGTCCAATCCCCCTGCCCGATGGTCTTGGTAGCCGAAGCCTCAAAGGTGTGTTTGCTCTTGGTCTCGATCTGTGCCACGTTTTTCACCGGGCCGCCGCCCAGGGGGGTGGTGGTCTCAAAGGTGATGGTCAGCTCTGTCCCCGTGAAATCCGCCGGGATGGTATAGCCATTTTGCTGGAATTTCTCTGCCGATATCGTATCGTTGCCTACCTTTACATCCCCTACGATTTTCACACGATCTGGCAAGGCATCTGTGATCTTGCAGCCCTGCAGGAGATAGGACCCCAGAAAAGAATGCGGTGTCTTTACAGTGATCGTCCACTGGATGTGGCCTGTTTTGGGGTCGTACTCGCCTTTCTTCTCAATGCGAGGGGTTTTACATGTGTAGTATGCTTCAGCCTTCTTTTCCTCCTGGGAGCCTGCCTTCGCTGTTGCCGTATTGAAGATCATACCGACACCGTCGGGCATTTCGTCAAAGTCCGCATAGTTCCGCTGAACGTCATAGTACCAGATGTACTTTTCTTCAATCCCCAATGCTTCCAGGTCCTTAATGACCACCTGGGGGTTGCCGTTGCTGTCCTCCTGGATCTTGCAGTCGGGGAACGGCAGGATCTCCGTTCGTTTACCCGAAGCGTCCTCCTTGTAAAGTTTAAAGGAGTTTTTCAGGTAGGTGCCGCCCTTCAAGTAATCACCAGCACTGATTCCACTCTGATTCGTGTTCAGGGTATCCGTAAGGGTCACCGGGTCTTTGGTGCCGTTGGTGGTCTCCACCGTCACCATATAATGGTTTATGAAGGTGCCACTTTCCGGATGATTTTCAAAGGCACTCCAATAGCCGGTGTACCCTTTACTGATTTTTATATCTGCCGTTTTCTTCTTGATGGTCAGAGTAAAGCCATCTTTAAAGGTAATGTTTTTGTCATTTGCAAAATCATCTGCCCATACTTTCTGGGAGAACTGGAAGGTTCCGGTAAACTCCCGGTTGCCGTTGGCATCCAAACCGGTGAACTTATCACTTTTATAAAAGGTCAGCTTTGCCAGGCCGTTGGTGTCGATGGTATAGGTGCCAATGACCTTGTTGTTGTCGGTCTCGTCCTTGATATTGCCGGAGGTGGGCTGCTTGGGCTTCATGGCATCCGGCAGCTGGTAGCACAGGGTCCGCCGGTCCGGCGTCAAGGTGCCCGCAGGCAGCTTGTAGGTCATGGTGACCTGCACGTTGGTACCGCTTTCCACTTCATTCCCCACCAAAGGCTCCCAGGAGCCATTGACCTTCTGCTCGAACGCTATCTTAGTGATCCAGGTGGGGTCCAGCATCACCTCCGTATCGGCAGTTTCTGCCAGCAGGGCCGGGGCATCGGGGTCCTGCTGCCGGGCCTCGCCGACCCATTCCACGGTGGCCCCAAAGCCATCCTCATCTTCCAGCAGCGCATAGCTGCCGTCCAGCTCCTCCTGGGAGCCTGCCGGGTCCTTCGGGGCCACAGCGGTGGTCTCGGCGGCATAGGCGCCGGTCACCGAGATGACACTGGTCACGTCGGACATGGCAGCGGGCACCTCGGCCACCTTGCCGTCCACGTTGCCGGAGATCACGGTCAGGGTCCCGGCGTCGGGGTCCACGGCGGACACGACGCCCACCGTCTCGGTGGTCACGGTGCGGGTGTCCACCTGCGGCTCGGAAGCCGTGAGCTGGGCGGCGGTGTCGGGGTCCTCGTCCAGGTCCAGCAGGGCGATGCCATAGGAGCTCTCGTCCACGGCCACCTGCTCGGTGGTGAGGGTGTTGTAGATGACGATATCGCCGGGCCTTGCGGTGGAGCCGTCGGCGTCGGTGAGCCACTGGGAGCCGCGCAGGTCACTGTGCAGGGCCATCACGCCCGCACGCTGGGGCACCACCGTCTGGGGCACACCCGCAAAGTGCAGGCAGTAGGACAGGAACATCACGTCCCAGGCGCCGTAGGGGTTGCCGTACCAGGCACCATAGCGGGAGTAGCCGCGCAGCACCTGCTGGTCCTCCACATCCAGCTTGAAGTTCTTGTCGCTCTGCTGGTAGTCCAGCTGGGACTTTGCCACGGTGAGCAGGTCCTCGGCCCAGTTGCCGTTCAGGGCCACGTTGGCCGCGGCCTGCCATTCCTCGGCAGTCTCCACGTCGGCCTGGGTATCGGCCAGGCACTCCACGGTGTGGTGGTGCTCCGGGATGGTGCACACCAGCTCCTCGGTGTAGCAGGCGTCGGTGTGGTGATGCAGCACCGGCTCGTCCGGGGTGGTCTCGGCCGGCTCAGGGGGCAGGTCCACCACGGGGCGGCTGGCAGGCATTTCCTGATAGGCGGGGTTGGGTTCCTCCACCAGTTCGCCCTCGTCCAGGCCGCACACCAGCTCATACTCGGTGGTGTAGCAGCTGTCGTCGTGGATATGCTCGAACTCGCCGCAGATGAGCGCACCGTACTCGTCAAAGCAGTCGTCGGTGTGCTCGTGCTCTTCCTGATAGCAGGTCAGCACCCGGTGCTCCTCGTAGCAGGCATCGGTGTGCTCATGGGGCACCCAGATGGTCTCCGGCTCGGTCTGCACCGGCTCTTCCGGCTCTTCCGGCTCTTCCGCGCTGTAGGCGGACACCGGATCGGCGCTGCTGTCCGAAGAGGTGACGGGCGTTTCCGGCTCGCCCTCCTCGTAACCGCAGGTGAGCACTTTTTCGTAGCAGGCCGCCGTGTGCTGGTGCTCCTCGTAGCCGCAGTGGTAGTCGGCAGTCATGGAGATGCCCACCCCATGGAGCTGCCAGTTGACGAACAGGGTGGTGAGCAGGGCCAGCACCAGCATCATGGCCACATAGCGCCGGGCCTGTACATGCTGCCTGCGGAACCGCTCGGTCAACCCGTTGATGATATCCTTCATAGTAAACACGTCCTCTTGGTTCGCTCTGTGCCCTGGCAGCCGCACACCGCTGCAGGCCCACAGAAGGGTCAGTCCCTCGTTTGTGCAACAAAAGCGTCACAAAATTGTTCGATACACTGTCATTATACCATTTTAGGGCGTTCGTTTCAACTCAGGGGCGTGCTTTTCCGGCAATAGAATGCACACGATGCGCACCATGCAAGGGGTCAGGGGCAGCCACAGCACCGTGCAGCCCAGATTGAACAGGGTGTGGGCGTTGGCGATCTGCCGGGCCAGCACGGCGCTCTCCGGCCCGTGGGGCGAGACCAGCCGCACCAGCGCGGTGAACTGGGGCAGCAGCAGCCAGCACACCTCTGCCCC
>ERZ772893.3191-NODE-3191-length-11893-cov-6.228670_pt1 | contig 11893 bp, 10 predicted proteins | sample MGYA00511482_ERZ772893 | MGnify/ENA primary metagenome ERZ772893 (study PRJEB29015, sample SAMEA2737687) | human gut metagenome | biome: human gut; feature: human-associated habitat; material: faeces | place: China | collected 2012 ...
TCGCCGAGGTCGTATCGTTTGACGGCAAGGCGGCGGGGGACACCGTCCGCGTAAGATTCTGAGAAAAGGAGCGTACATATGGCAAACATCACTTTCAGCGAAGGCTCGGGGCTTAACGATTCCGTTTTCGGAAAAAGTCAGGCGCCGATCCGTATGTTCATTGAGAAGAAGGGCGAGGCTTTCGAGCAGGAATCGATGATCCCGCTGCTCTTCTCGCAGGAGAAGTCCACTCATTGGGCGGAGAAATACACGTCCATGACCGCGATGGACGGCTTTCAGGCGGTCGGCGAGAACGGCGCCGTTCCGAGCGACGGAATGCAGGAGGGCTATTCTCAGACGATCGAGAACATGACCTTCAAGGATGCCTTCTCGATCTCGCGCGAGATCATGGAGGACTCCAAGTCGTTCGACCTCCGCAAGAAGCCGGAGGCGTTCATCACGGGCTACTACCGCACGCGCGAGACCTTTGCGGGCAAAATCTACGCGGAGGCGATCGGCTCGTCTGCGTCGTTCCGCACGGGAGCGTACAACGTCAATCTGAAGGCTGCCGACGGAAAGGCGCTTTTCAACACCGGGCATACGGCGAAGAAGAAGACCTCGCTCACGCAGTCGAACCTCTTCTCCGACGCTTTCTCGGCGGATGCGCTTGCGGCGGTCGAATGCGCGATGCAGAATTTCAAGGGGGACAACGGCGAGATTCTCGCGGTCGTTCCGGACACGATCATGATCCCGAATCAGTATGCGCTCAAGAAGGCTGTGTTTGCGGCGATCGGTGCGGATCGCGATCCCGACACTTCAAACAACGGCTTCAACTTCCTTTTCGGACGCTGGCACGTCATCGTGAATCCGTATCTGAACGGGGTGAGCGGCTCTCCGTGGGTGCTGCTCTCGTCCGTCTACAACAAGGAATACGGCGGGGCGATCTGGCAGGACCGCGCGCCGCTTGACGTGCGCTCATACGTCGACGAGAACACTCACGCGAACGTGTGGACGGGCTATGCGCGTTTCGGTGCGGGCTTCAACGATTGGCGCTTTGCCGCGTGCGGCGGTGTGACCGGAGGCACACAGCTTATTTCGACCTCGGCCGCTTCCGGAACGTGAGCGGCGCGGTCACGGCTCATGAAAGGGGCTGCTGCGAAAGCAGCGGTCCCTTTTTGAAAAGGAGGCAAGAATGAAGATATCGGAGCTTTACGCCTACATCGACACGGTAAAGCCGAACGACTTCGGCGAGGCGGTGAAGAATGTATGGCTGAACGAGGTCGAGGGTGCTGTGCAGTCGCAGGTGATGCTTCTCGCGCCGGAGGAGACCGTTGTATATGCGTACGATCCCTCCGATGCGCAGACGGATGCGGAGCTTCTCGTCGGCGCGCCGCATCTGAAGCTGTACTATGCGTATCTGACGGCGATGATCGATTTTGCAAACGGCGAATACACGAACTATTCGAACACGCTGACGCTGTTCAACACGTTCTGGAACGAGTACGCGGCGTGGTACTCGCTGAACATACATCCCGCGGACGGCAAAGCCGAGTATGCGGGATATTACCTCTCCGCCTACGGGATCGCGCGAAAGCACGGATACACGGGCACGGAGGAAGAGTGGCTTGCGAGCCTGAAGGGCGAGGCGGGTCCGCAGGGCGAGAAGGGAGACACGGGCGCGGCGGGCGCACAGGGCATACCGGGTCCGAAGGGGGACCCGGGTGCGCCCGGACCCCGGGGAGAGCCGGGAGAGAGTGCGACGGATGCGCAGGTCTCCTCCGCAGTGGATGCGTGGCTGACGGCTCATCCCGAGGCGACGACGACCGTGCAGGACGGGACGGTTACTCCGGCGAAGACGACGTTCTTTGACATCGTGACGGAGGCGAGCGCGAACCTCATCGATCCCGCGGCGATCGGGACGGGGACGTTCGACACCTCGACGGGAGCGGAGGCGGCATCGAGCGTGCACCGCCGCACCGGGCACATCGCGGTGACGCCGGGGCGGTACGTTTATCCGCAGAACGGAAGCGCGCTGCTCTCGGGAAGCTATGTTTTCTACAATTCGTCGGGGGTGTTTGTATCCTCGGGAGAGTGCGCTCTGCCGGTCGCGGTGCCCGCGGCGGCGGCGACGGTGCGCCTGACGTGGTTCCACTCGGCGAGCGTGAAGCCGTTTCTCGGCGAAAGCGAGACGGGCGCGGCAGCTGCGATGGAGTACGAAGAATACGGCGAGCGAGTGGTATCGGCGACGGTTAAGCCGGAGAATCTGCCGGAGGGCATCGGCGGAGGCGCAAGCCCGTACAAGACGCTTTATTCGCAGACGCTCGAGGAGGCGGGCGCGGTGTCCGTTACCATGGACGACGAAGCCGCAGCATGCAATGATTATCTTATGTATCTCGCCGTTCCGAAAGGAGACGCGGCGGTTAGTTTTAACTACAAAACTACCGTTTTCGGCGCTATGTACGCGGTCAACAACGTTCGGGCTGTCGATGCATCTTACGGCACACTCGTAGTTGTGTCGGCGGTACGAACGTCGTCGTCATTTATGCTTTTTGAAACTAAAATCGCGCAAACCGCAACGGGTACGCCGGACTTTAGTACTGCACCGCGCCAGAACTTCGGAATCCTACAGATTCAGCATATTTCGGCGGAGAACACGAGCGTACTGTTCAGCTCCGCGATCGAGCTGCCAGCGGGAACACAGATTCTTATTTTGGGAAGGTAAAGACATGAAAATCTACGAAAACGGAACGTACCGCGATATGACGGCGGAGGAAGCTGCGGCGATCGAGGATGCGCGAGAGCGCGCGGAGGCGGAGAAACGTCACCGTCCGTTCACGCTGTCCGAGGTTATGGAAAAGCTCGTCCGTGCGCAGATCAACTCGATTGCCGCGGACGATGCGACAGCCTATCGGATGAAGGATTTCTATCCCGAGTGGAAGGCGGGGCATGCGTACACAGCCGGGGAACGTCTTGTATACGGCGGGGAGCTGTACAGTGTGCTTCAGGCGCACACTTCGCAGGAGGCATGGCTGCCGGGCGTGGGAACGGAAAGCATCTATGTGCGCATCGACGAGGCGCACGACGGCACGAAGTACGATCCTATTCCCTACGGCGGCAACACGGCGCTCGAGGACGGCAGATATTACGTGCAGGACGGTGTGGTCTACGTCTGCACGCGCGGCACGGGAAACGCCGTATATCAGCCGCTTGCCGAGCTTGCGGGGATTTATGTCGAGGTGGTAGGCACATGAGCGGATTTACATTTTTCACGACGGTGTTCGGCATCGTCGGGACGGTGTGTGCGATCGTGTTCGGGTATCTTGCGTTCCGCAGGAATTCGAAGACGGACGACACGGCCGAGGGAAAGAAGGACGGTGTACTGCTTACGGAGATCGGCTACATCAAAAGCGGTGTGGACGACATCAAGCGCAAGCAGGAGAAGGAAGACGAGAGGCATGTGCAGGTGGTGTCGCGTCTGACCGCGGTTGAGGCATCGGCGAAGCAGGCGCATCACAGGCTTGACAGCCTCGAGGACAAGATTTCGAGGCACGAGGAAAAATAAAGGAGGAACGAAGGATGAAGCTTAATTGGTCAAGGATAGCGAGAACGGCGGTACAGAGCGCGAGCGGCGCGGGGATCGCGCTTATCACGGCGGTCAGTGCCGATTGGAGGCGCGAGGCGGTCGCGGCGGCGTGCGTGCAGTTTGCGTGCACGGTAGCGATAGCGGTACTTATGAACATAAACAAGCAGGCGAAGGAGGAAGAATGATGAAAATGAAAGAACTGAAAAGAGACTTACTGCGTGCGAAGTACACCAAGGTAATGATGGAGGAAGATTTCAAATACAATGCACCTCACAATTTCGAGGTGCGTCGTGTCGAAGACGACGCGCTTGTTTGCAGCATTCATTTTCAAGAGGGTCCCGTTCTCGAGTGCGGCAGCAACGGCGTCGGAAACGAAGACCTCATCAACATGGTTATCGAACGGCTCGAGTGCTTCCAGCGCAGCGAATTTAAGTGCAGAGAGAATGCTCTTGCAATCACGAAGTTGGAAGAAGCGCTGCTTTGGCTGCGTAAAAGAACAGAATCAAGAGTGCAGCGCGGTGTCGAAGGCACACACATCGTGTAAGGAGGGCGGCGAAGATGGCGAAGAATAAGATTTACAAGGGCATCGACATTTCTCTCTTTCAGCCGGGGGCGGACTTCCCGGCGATAAAGGCGGCGGGGATCGATTTCGTGATGCTGAAGGCGGGACAGGGGCGCATTCCGGGCGAGTGGAACGCGCCTTTCACCGATCCGTATTTCGAGCGCTACATCAAGGCTGCGGATGCGGCGGGGCTGTATGCGGGGTCGTACTGGTACTTCATGGCGAACAGCGAAGCCGAAGTGCGCGAGGAGGCGGCGTACTACATTGCGCTGCTCAGAAAGTACAAGTTCAATCATCAGCTGTGGGCGGCGGTCGATGTTGAGGATTCGCACCTCACGGGAGACCGTGCGGCGCTGACGGCGAGAGTGAAGCTCTTCTGCGATCTTGTGCGCGCGGCGGGCTTTCGTCCGATGGTGTACGCGAATTCGTGGTGGCTTGAGAGCCGCTTTGAATCCCCGGCGGGTGTTCCGATATGGGAAGCGAATTGGAGCGCGTCCGCGCGTCCCTCGCGTGCGAGAATGTGGCAGTACACCTCGACGGGCAGAGTCGGCGGCATAAACGGCAATGTCGATATGAACGTCGCGTACTCGATCATCGGGGATGCGGACGGCGACGGAAATGTTGACATGGCGGATGTGATACGCATGATGCGCGCGGCAGCCGGATGGAAGGTCGGCATTGACGAAGGACAGGCCGATCTCGACAAGGACGGCAAGGTCAGCGTGAAGGATGTGATCCTTCTCATGCGTGCGCTGTCATGAGCACGGGATTCATCGACGCTTCGGTATTTTATCCGGACATGCCCGAGGGGGCGTCCGTGCCGGAGCAGATCAGCATACTGTGCGATGCGATGATGAAGCTCGGGAGCGAGCTGACCTTCCGGCTCTCCTCACTCGGACGGGGAAATCTGACCGATGCGTGTGTGAAGGAGATCGCCGCGGAAGCTTCGGCGGCGGTGAAGGTCGGTGTGCTCTCCGTACGGCTGTGGAGCGCGATTCCCTCGGGGGAGATAATCCCGGTCGGCTCTTTCGTGATTTACGGCGGGCGCTTCTTCGTGTGTGCGGTCAGGTGCAAAAAAAGCGATGTATGCGCGCCGAGGTCGGGCGGAGACGACGATCCGTACTGGAGATCGGCGACGTAAAGGAGGCAAAGAAGTGGGAATTCTTCCGTATCCCGTTTCGCGCGACGGCATCCGCCGCGTCGTGCAGGAGAAATTCGGCGGATACTGCCACCGTCCCGAGGCGGGCGACGGCGTTATATTCGATATGAAAAACATGTGGGGCGGCTCCTTTCCCGCCGCCGCCTCACGTCCTCCGAGAAAGAAGCTGAGGCTCTTTCCCGAGGGCTCGGCGGTGACGAGACAGTATTTCGATTTCTGCGCGTGGGACGGGGTGTTCTACCTTCTCGGATACGTGCAGAGCGAGGGGGCGATCGTATACACTCTGTCGAAGTTCGATCCCGCCTCGATGACCTCGCCGGAGGTGATCCCCGGCTGGTCCTTCGAGAGTGAGACGCTTGCGGTCTCGCTCCGGACGTGGGTGAAGCTCTCCGACCGCCTTATAATCTTCCCGGACGGTGTGGTCTACGACCGCGCGTCGGGCACGGTGGACACCGTTGAATGCAGCGTGACGGTCACGGGCGCGGTCTTTCTCGACGGCTCGTATGCGGGAGTGAGCGCGACGGCGAACACGGTGAAGATATCGGGTGTGTCGCTCGGCTTCCGCGCGGGGGACGGGGTGACGATATCGGGCTGCACGGTTCATCCCGAGAACAACATGTCGCTTGTGCTCCGCGAGGTGAGCGAGAAGGCGGGGTACACATATCTTTCATTCTACGACAACACGTTCACGGTCGGCACGGACGGGTCATACACGGAGACGGGCGAGGTGACGGTCGCGCGGACGCTGCCGGCAGACAGTGCGATCGAGGGTGCGTTTGAGTGCGGCGGGCGCGTCTGGGCGTGGGGCGGCGGATACATATACGCATCAAAGGTTGACGATGTGTACAACTGGAACGTATTCGACGGTCTGACCTCGGATTCGTGGGCTGTCGAGTGCCCGGGCGGCGGAAAGCTGAGTGCGGGCTGTGCGTACCTCGGCTATCCGACGTTCTTCAAGGAGGACGGGATATACCGCGTCTACGGCTCGGATGCGTCGGAATTCCGCGTAGTGAGCACGCAGTGTCCGGGTGTGCGCGAGGGCGGCGAGCTTTCACTCGCGCAGGCGGGAGGGTATCTCTTCTACCACTCGAAAAACGGCATCATGCGTTATTCGGGCGGCATGCCGTCTCCGGTCTACCGCGATTTCGGCGAGCTTCGCTTTCTCCATTCGTGGGGCGGCTCGGACGGCATGCGCTACTATGTCCGTCTGTCGAACAGCTCCGGCGCATCACCGAGCGTGACGTACATGTACGACACGGAGCTCGGTCAATGGTACTGCTACGACACGCTCGCGTACCAGCGCTTCTCCTGGGACGGGAATCTGTGGGGCATGAGCAACTACGGCGACATTTATCTGATGGGCGTGAGCGTCGGGGACACGCTCGGCGTGCTTGAGACGGACGAAGCCCCGCAGGTGTCGGAGATCGTATTCACCGACTTCACGTCGGGCAGTGTCTCGCGCAAGGGGATATCGAAGCTTCTCTTCCGCGTCGTGCTTGAGGCGGGCTCGTCGGTGACGGCGTACCTCCGCTTAAACGGTACGGGCGAATGGATGAAGGCGGGGGAGGCGAGTGCCTCCTCGGCGGCGAAGCGCACGGTATCGCTTCCGGTGATACCGCGTCGGTGCGACAGCTTTTCGGTAAAGCTTACGGCGGCGGGGTCATGGAAGCTTCTTGCACTCTCCTATGAAGCATACGAGGGCAGCGACCGCCACTGAAGAAAGGATTTAATATGGCAAGATCAAAATACACATACGACGATTTTGTGAAAAGTGCGACCGCGTCGGGCATGATCGGCGATTTCGACGGTGCCGATCTCGACGCGGCGCGGCGCAATCCGGACACGGCGATGACCCTTCTTTCGTACAAGAAGGATCTTTCCTCGGCGCTCTCGTCGGGCAACGACAGCGCCGCCGTGCTTGCGCGCTCCGGCATAGATGCTCTGCGCCGCGGGTATGCTCCGGTTGGCTCATCGGCGGTGAGCGCGTCTGCGGCGGCGCAGTCGGCGCCGAGCTCGTTCGGCACCGAGGAAACAAAAAGCGCCCCGGCAGCGCAGTCGGCGCGATCCTCGGCAGAGCCGGCTTCCCCGAGGGAATACTCGAACCGCGACGTTCAGCGCATATTCGAAAAGAGCATGGGGGAGTCGGGCATCGGCGATCTCTCAGACCTCGACACGGACGGAGACGGAAAGACGAACATGCGCGATGCCGTGCGGATTCTCCGGAACATCTCCGCCGGGAGAGGGTACAACGAATACACGAGGCGGCAGAATTACGCGGTGACGCCGGACATGTACGAAGGGGAGTATGCCCGCGCGCTCGGGGACTATCTTGCGACCGACGCGAACGAGGTATACGACACCGATCTGTGGAACGCATATGCGAAGCAGTACCGCCGTGAGGGGGAGCGTGCCGCCGCCGACGTGCTCGGGCAGTATGCGGGGCTGAACGGCGGTGCCCTTCCCTCTTATGCGCAGAGTGCGGCGTCTCAGCAGCGCAATTATTACGCGTCGCAGCTTGCGGACCGTGTGCCGGAGATATACGATGCGCTGAGGAGCGAGCGTGCGGGGCGTTTGTCCGCTCTCGCTTCGGCGAAGGAGCAAGCTCTCGCCGAAGCGGAGACGGCGGCGAAGTACAAGGACACGTCGAAGCTGTCCGCGCTCGGGATCGATGTATCCCGGTACCTCGCGGACGAGGAGTACTCGCGTGCGATGGACGAAGCGCTTGCGGCGGCGCAGCTCGGGGATTACACGAAGTTCGACGCTCTGACGGGGGCGCAGACGGGAGCGGCGCAGCGTGATGCGCAGAGACGCGCGGCGGCGGAAGCGGCGATGAGTGCGGGAGACGCGGCGCTGTTCGACGAGCTTTACGGCACGGGTGTCGGCGACGTATACCGCCGCAGCGAGGAGCGCACGGCGCAGAGCACGGCGCTTGACAATGCGTACAAGGCGGCATCCCTCGGAAATCTCGCTCCGCTCGCGTCCCTGTGGGGCATGAGTGTGGGTGAGCTTCAGACGCTGATCGGCGCATCGGGCGGCGCATCGTCGGCAGCTTCGGGCACGTCGTCGGGTGTGTCGGGAGTGTCCGGCGCATCGGGCAAGTCCGCAGCGTCGGGCGCGTCCTCCTCGGCGAAGATACCGAACGTGGTCGAGTACAGCGCGAAGAACCTGAAGGGCAAGAACGGGGATCTGATGGACTATCTTTATTCCGCGCTCGGGTCGGGCGATATCACGGAGGCGCAGGCGGAGGAGCTCTTCCAGAAGTACAAGGGTACATACACGACGCGCAAGGAAGCTCTCAAGGCGGGCGCGCCCGAGGACACGCTGACGGAGGTGGCGTGGGATCACGCGCAGACATTCGGCCCCGAATACTCGTCCCGCTTCCCGGGAAGCACATACAGCGAATATCTCGAATACATGGTTGACAAAGGGAGGAATCAGTGATGGGCGCATTCATGGACAGATACAACAGGATGAAGGGCATCGGAACGGTTCCCGACACCGTGCAGGCAGAGGGGGAGGATTCCTCCTCTGTTCCTGCATCGGAGGTGAAGCCGGGCGCGTTCACGGAGCGATACAACAAGCTTCTTGAGGCGCGCGCCGCGGACATGAGTCACTCGCTTTCGGAGTGGAGCGCGGCGAACGATACGCTCGCCCATTCATACGGCAGCTACAGCGTCGAGGAGCTTGCAAAGCAGACCGACGCTCTGCGCACGTCGGGCGAGAGTCTGAAGCAGAGGATCAAAGACTCCGGCTTATACGATGACGATACCGTGACCGCGCTCGGCGAGGGAATCGATTCATGGAACCGGGTACACGACATATACAGGCGTGATCTTGATCTCGCTGCGGGACGTGCGGAGAGGGAGCAGGCGACAGCTGAGCTTCCCGCGTCAAGCCTTCCCGTATACGGACGCTCTCCCGTAACGGCGCACAACGGCAGGGAGAGCACTCTCGAAGATAAGATACTGTACGCGCAGGCAAGCGTTGACATGCTTGAAAGCAAGCTTGAGAAGAGCAAAGGAAAACTCCCATCGCCCGAGCAGCTTATGTCCGGCGATGCGGGAATCGACGGAAACGACGAAATCAAAGCAGCGCTCAAGGAAAAGAAGAAAGAGCTCGAGCAGCTTCTGAAGGAGCGGCAGGAAAGCAAGATCGCCGAGTGGCGCGAGGAAAACGGGCTCTCGGACGGTTCGCACGTTCCGTCGTCTCCGGCGCAGGATGTTGAAGCTGTGCTCTCGGCGAAATCGGAGTATTTCAATCCCAGCGATAACAAGGACCCCTACGGAAACGATCTGCGACCTGCGGTAAATACCGTAAACAATATTGCCCGCGCGGGCGACCGGGTAAAGGAAGCCGGCGATCTTGCGATGTCGGCGTTCAGCGCGGGCATAGACCGCAGTATTGCCGGAATCGGTGATGCGGCAAGGACCGCATACGAAACCGTGAAGGGCACGGCGGATCGGCTGGCGGGTTTGAATCAGATTCCGGAGCTGAAGAAATATTCCCCTGCCGCACCGGAAGCGGAAAAATCTCTGACAAAGCGGCTTGAGGATGCGGCAGTCGCGGGAAGCCGTGCGGCAGACAACTATCTTCTGTCCGGGGACACCTACACCGATCGGTCGGAAAAAGATACCGTTATGCAGGATTATTTATACCGACGCGAGAACCAGACGCTCGGCAAGGCGGGAAATGTCATCGCCGATCTTGCGGAGAACTTCGGCTATCAGATGCCGAACATGCTTCTCACGCACGGCTTCGGACTGACGGGGCTTTCATCTAATGCGGCAACCGCGATTATGTTCGGAAGTCCCGCGTATGTATCGAACCGCCGCGAGCTGCTCGAGGAGGGGTATTCGAGCGCCGAAGCGGATCTGTACGGCAAGGCGGGATTCCTCATTGAGGGCGTCGGCGAGAGCCTGCTCGGCGATGCGTTCGGAACGGTCCCGGTGATCGGTCGCAAGCTCGGATTTTCCATGACCGAGAATATTTCAAATCCCATGGTGCGCGGCATTATGGTTTTTCTTGCCGAAGCCGGAGAGGAAGGTCTTGAGGAAGTGGCACAGAGCTTTCTCGAGGCGGCGGCAAAGAGTGCGATCACCGGAGAGGACTTCGAGCTTGACGCGCGTGAGGTGGCATATGAGGGCGCGCTCGGTACGCTTTCCGGCGCGATACTCGGTTCGTTTGGACTCAAGCAGAGGCTGCGCGCGGCGGGACAGGTACACGCGGCGGACGTTGACTATGTGAACACGCTTTCGGTAAACGCGGAGAGCATCGGCACGGCGGCGGAAGCTGAGGGAATGATTGCGGCGCTTGAGAAGCAGCGTGCGGCTTTATCGAAGATGACGGACGAGACGACGGGTGTCGAGGACACGGCGCGGCGCGTGAAGTATCTCGACACGGCGCTCGAGGCGCTTTCGGAGACGCTGAAAGAAAAATTCTCCCTTGCGGCGGAGATCACGCCTCAGGGAGGATATGAGGTAAAGGACAAGAGAAATCCGATCGAGAGGGCGAAGGATTCGCTTACGGCGGATGCGCGCAGTGCGGGGAGCGTGGAGCTTGCTCTTGAGGCGGCGTCCCGTGCGGCGGATGCGGACAGCGCCGCCGAGGCGATCGCGGCGCTTGAGATGCAGAGGCAGCGCATCTCTGAGCTCGGACGGACGGGATTCACCGCGCGGTATGAGGACCGCAAGCTGCTCGAGGCGGAGATGAAGCTGCGTGACCGCTTCGGAATAGACGGAACGTACTTCGGCGCATCGGTGGACGGAAAGTACACGCCCGAGGCGGACGGGGCGAGGTATTCGATAGAACAGACCGACAGGGGCAAGCCCGTCGTTGTGATCGACACGGACATTCTGAACGGTGTATCCGATGCGGACAAAAAGAACGCCGTCAGAAAATTCATATCTCAGAATTATCCGAACGGCATCCGTGTGGGAAACGGTGTTATCGAGATCACCGGAAAGACCGGGCGAGAGTACACTCGTTCCGGATACTCTCGCTTTACCGAAAAGAACGACGGACAGGTTTTCGATGACAAGCTGCGTGCGGCGGGAAATCTCGACGAAGCCGTGCGCGCCTCGACGGACTATGTAAACGAAGAAATAAAGCATCCGCGAAAGGACAACATTAAGGAATTTGCGCGCGGCCGCGTGCTCATGCGCGTCGGGCAGAACGACTACAATGCCGAGGTCGTCGTCGGGTATACGCAAAACGGAGAGATGCTTCTGTACGACATTGTGAACTTCAAGCCGGACACATTTTCCGTAAAAGAGAGGACCCCTCGCCGAACGGGTCCCGACAAAGCCGGGATGACCGAGACTAACGAGGAATCCTCTTCGGACAACAGTATATCACAAAATAACGCCGCTGTCAACAGTCAGTATACGCAGGAAAGCGAAAATGATGCGTCGGACACGGCGGAAAACGGCGCGGACACGGCAGAAAACGGCGCGGACGAAGGCGATTTTGCAGTTGACCGCAAAGGCTCGGACGACAGCGCTGCGTTCAGCGATGAAGCGCTTGACCGTGAGGGATACACTCCGACGGAGCAGACAAGAGTTATTGCGATGAACGAAGCGACGAGGACGGGGCGCGAATACGGTGCGTCTCC
>ERZ772893.3195-NODE-3195-length-11881-cov-3.581769_pt1 | contig 11881 bp, 9 predicted proteins | sample MGYA00511482_ERZ772893 | MGnify/ENA primary metagenome ERZ772893 (study PRJEB29015, sample SAMEA2737687) | human gut metagenome | biome: human gut; feature: human-associated habitat; material: faeces | place: China | collected 2012 ...
CTTAGACATTTCGAAGAAACAATTTTTACGAAGATCCAAGATACCATCTTTCTCATATTTACTATATATTCCATACAATTCATCCGAGGCCCGATAACGAGTTTGGGAAGTTATATTTTGATTATCCATCAATAATCCCACAACCCCAGCTCCTTGTGTAAAAAAGATTTCGGGAGACTCCTTGGCTAAAAAATAATCCCGTTTACAACCAAAAGTAGCTGTTCCCGGATCAAAATTATTCAAATCCCACAACGAACATCCCATTTTTATAATTTCATCACATTCATCTATCACCAATTGCCATTCTCCCATGTACAAATACACCCGACTTAACAAAGCTCGTGCGGCCTTCTCGTTCACCCGATAAATAGTTGGTTGTTTTATTCCAGACAAATTCACTATTGCATTCTCCAAATCAGTCACGATCTGTCGATATACTGCTGCCACAGGATCCCGGCTAAAATATCCCTCTTCAATATACTCCGTTAAATTCAGAGGAACTCCCATAGTTGCATCTGCAGTCTCTTTTGAATAAGGATTAGCATATAAATTCACCAACATGAAATAATAACCGGCACGCAGGAACTGAGCTTCACCTAATATCCGATGACGCATCTCTTCGGAATCCTCGTGAAATTCCTTTACATAAGAAATAATCACATTCAAATACCCGATATGTTCATACATTCGTTTCCAATCATAATCTCTAAAAGTAAGCCCACTTATCCGCATAAACGGTTCTTTAGCCCAAATATAGAAATTACGCAACGTGGTCACCGGATTTATACTAGAAGAAATATTAGCATTACCTGTCAAATACTCCTCAATATCATCATCCATCACGTGTAAATAAGGATAATAGAAAGCTTTATCGCCATAACTAAAATAAGATGGAGTTGTTGGTTGTGCCATATAGCCATTACCAATTAAAATCTCATCAAGATCCTCGCAAGATTGAGCATAAACCAAATCTTGAGAGTACTCCTCCAAAAAATTTCCGCAAGAGGTACAAAATATTACCCAAAAAACAAAATATAATATTCTTTTCATCATATCCCACCTTTATTAAAATGTCACATTCAATTGTAAAGAATAAGTCGGACGTACCGAAATATTAATTAAATTTGTCGTACCGGATTGTGACGGGTCTTGTCCTTTCAACTTTCGACTACAAACTGTAAACAAATTAGTTCCACTTATGCTCACGTAAGCTGATTTCAAATACAATTTTTTACAAAACTCATCCGGAATCACATACCTGAAAGAAGCACTTGATAACTTCAAATAATTTCCCGAAACAACTCTCAAATCCGAATTATCATACATTTCCCATATATTCTCTGAAAATTTAAAAGGCCGATCTTTCCACCAGGGAGTATTCGCATCTTCCCACGCTGCTCCTGTTAATATACCGGGAACGTTCGTGTAAACCTCATCCCCCGGTCGTTGCCATCTTTTAGTAAATTCTCGTCGAAGATTCTTTTCCGGACCGGCAATATTACCCGGGGTCGGGTACATCTTAAACATACGAATCTTAGCTCCGATACTATAAGCCAAATTAATAGAAAGCCCTAAATTTCTCCAACCGAAATAATTCGAAATTCCCCCTTGTAAAAAAGGTTCACGACACCCCGATCGAGTCATGACTGTTCTAAAAACTTCCTCCTTATCCATATTATTATACACCTCTCCCATATCAACTTCCTGATCCCCTTCCATCACATATCGATCCGTATTATAAAACATAGGAGAACCGTTTTCCGGATTCAACCCTTTAAATTTATAGGAATAAAACGTGTTCACCGGTCGACCGGCCAAATACACTTTACCTGTCAAATAATCTGTATATTTGATTTCATCTTGTAAGGGTTTATTTCTCGGTTTCACTTTATCAATCAGTTGATTGAATACAGATCCGAAATTCGGGTCCAAACGCCACACAAACCCTCGCTTACGGCCACTTACTGCCGCTTGATTCAACATGGTATTAATCGGGGTAAAATTAAACGTAAATTCAAATCCTTGATTTCGTATATTCCCGGCATTCACTGTATAATTCTCCACCCCATTTACCATAGAAACTTTTTTCTCGAGGAAAGCATCTTTCGTGTAACGATAATAATATCCGAAAGAACCCCGTAACTTGTTACGAAACATAGCGAACTCCAAATCAACATTATACGTTGAAGTCTTCTCCCACCTTAAATTAGGATTAGGATACTTATCGATCAACGAATAATACTCGTTAAAAAAAGTATTCGTACCTTTTTTCTGTATCACCAGACGGGGAGAATCCTGTGCAGACATATTCCCTTGGTAACCAAATGACATTTTCAAGGCAAGCAAATTAATCCAACCGCAATTTTGTAACACATTCTCATGCAAATTCCAACGACCGGAAATCGACCAAATAGGTAACAACCGTTCATTACTCGCATCTCCAAATTTATTAGAAGCATCGATCCTCATGTTACCATTAACAATATAACTATTTTTGTATGTATAAGTCAAACTACCAACCACCCCGACCAAATTAGTTAAATTATGCGTCATTCTTCCCAAAGCACTCTCCGTCATCATCCACTCTTTATAATCCCTATAATCACTCCCCTTGATATCAACAACATCAAAAATCATCCCACGGTCAGGAAGATAACCTCTCTTTGTAATCTTAAAACCCGTGTATTTAGAGGAACTCAACTCTCCAATCACATTAACCGACAACTGATGATTCTGCTCTTGATCCAGCATTTTATTATAAGCCAAAGAAGCCCTCAGACTATAACTCTCGTTCTTCGTTGTATTCATTCGTAATTCCCCACCTCTGGGACACAATGTGTTGGCAATCTTTATCTCCCCGGTCTCTTTATTTGCCCTCTTCAAATTGGAAATATACCAACTATCCTCACCAAAAAATATATCCTCCTCTGTATTCGACATATTATATGCAAAAGTCAATTCCGCTTTCAATGGAGGGAGTATCTTATAGCCTAATGACAAATTCAATCCGGTTTGATTCGTATTAATCTTATCATAGGTATTTTTACGTTCATTGATAATACTAAATGAATGATCCTCATCTGCTGTTGCATTTTTATCCGTTCGTTGATAATACCACAATTCTCCTTCTTTCGTATAAGCCGCTACACTTCGTGCCGTATTGTATGCATAATCAGCTAAACCAACCTCTCCAGGAGTATATTCCTTTTTCTGCATATTAGCATTTAGCCCGAAACGCATCGTGAATTTATTATAATTCAGATTCAAATTAATCATCCCCGAATACCGTTTATTATCCTCTCCTCGAAGATTTCCCCGTTCATCCATAAACCCGACAGAAGCATAATAACGAATATTATCCGTACCCCCGGAAACATTCATGGAATGATTATGAGAATAGGTATCCTGCATTAATATTCCCATCCAATCCGTATTCACAGTCTCCATATAACGAACTTGCTCGATAAACTCATCATGGGTCAGCACGCCATTACAATAATCCACGTATGCGGACTCATATCCGACCCAACTTTGAGGATTGGGAATATCCAATTTCGCTTTAATCAAATCCCGGGAATAATCAATACGTTCCTGAGAATTCATCACGTTAACCGTACGATCCGTATAACGAGGACGACGACGATAAGTACCAGATACAGAGTAAGACACAGCCGGCTTCCCCACTTTCCCTTTTTTCGTGGTGATCACAATAACCCCATTAGAAGCCCGAGGCCCATAAATAGCCGTGGCCGAAGCATCCTTCAAAACATCTATCTGGTCTATATCATCCGGATTTAACCCAGAAATAGCATTACCTAACAAATTTACAAAATCCAAATCGTTAATTGTCGTGGGATCCACGTTCACCGGATCTGTCAAGATAACTCCATCAACAACCCAAAGAGGGGCTTGGTTTCCTAATAAAGTTGTAGTCCCTCGAATCTTCAATTTCGGACTAGCACCCACCTGACCGGAATTCTGCATAAAGATCATTCCCGGTACATGTCCTTCCAGCATCTGATCAATTGTACTCACTCCCGGCATCATAATATCTTCGGCTTTTAAGGAGGTCACAGAACTCGTCATATGACGTTTATCCACATTGTAATATCCATAGGAAACGACCTCTTCCAACGTGGCCACCTCCTCCTCCAATATCACATGAGCAAATACCCCTTTTTTTAATGTTACTTCAGCTTGTTTCATTCCGATAAAAGTAAATATTAAAACAGAACTTGAAGTTTCTTCCGGAACTAGTAATTCAAAATTCCCTTGTACATCCGTGGCCGTCCCCACGGTAGTCCCCTTCATCCGGACTGTTACCCCCGGCAAAGGAACCGAATCCCGATCAGTCACCCGTCCTTTTAACAACACGGACTTTTTCTCTACCTGCTGGAAATGTACAATAATCGTATTGTTCACCAATTCATAATACAATCCCGTGCCTTTCAAACAAGCATTCAGCACTTGAGAGACCTCCACGTCTTTAAAATTTCCCGTAATACGTCCCATTTTACTAATTTGCTCGTGATTATACACGAACACGTAATTCGATTGTTGTTCAATCATCTCAAATACCTGTTCTATCAAGCATTCTTTCACCTGAATCGAAACTTTAGCATTCTGAGAATGCAAGGTTGCAGACACTTGCATAAAACTAACAAGCAACAAAAAGAATGTTAATTTCATAACGTTAATTACTTTTTTAAGAATACGGTTCCTTAAAAACCGTATTTGTCGATTTTTTTGCATAAATTTGTTCGAATAAAAAAATTAAACACTTGGTTGTTTACCAGCTGTTGAAAAGGCCTAATTTTTCAACAGCTTTTTATTTAAATCTATTTAGAGACTACCAATGTCTTTCCATTTATTGTAAAATTCACCATATCTGTCTTTTCCAAAAATTTCACAACCTCTGCGATATCATTATGCCGTTCGATCGTTCCGGTAAAATGCAACTCTTTTAAATCTGCGTTTTGGTAAAAAACAACAATATCATACCAACGGGACAGAATATCCAACACATCCTGCAATTTCTGTTTCTTGAAAACAAACAAACCATCCTTCCAAGCAGTAAATTCATTCGTATTCACTTTATTTAAAACAGCATTGCCATTCTCCACACAAATTTGCATCGAAGGATCAAGTATATAGTTTTCATCCCCAACCCGAACATCAACTTTTCCTGTCACCAACGTCGTGACAAACTTACCGTCATAATCATTCACATTAAAACTCGTACCCAACACCCTAATTTCTTTATTCTCCACCTCTACAATAAAAGGTTTCTCCACATCCTTAGAAACTTCAAAGTAAGCCTCCCCCTTCAACCTTACCCGACGCTCTCCTTTTACAAAATAAGCAGGAAATTCTAAAACCGATTGGGAATTAATCCATACCTGACTTCCATCCGCCAATACGATCTTATACTCTCCTCCCCGGGGAATAACAAGCCGATTATATTCAGATTTTTCCATAACAGAATCCGTCTTTTGTCCATCTATAATCACAGTTCCTGCATTTTCAGTCTTTATCATAGCCCCTTCAACCCTAGCTATTACCTTATTTAGGGTATCCAAAACCAAACGTTCCCCCGTTGTCAACTCCAGATAGGCTTTATATCCCCCTTTTACAGGCATAGGGTATTCTTGAACAAATAGTTTATCATCATCCTCTTTTGGGTAATCCACCACTTGATAAACGGTAACACTAACCAATACAATAGCAACCAACACGGCCGCGTAACGCATAAAACGAACAAAAACATTTGGACGTTTTCGAATTTTTTTCTGAATATTACCCCAACCTTTTCCCTTGTTATTTTTTAAAGAAAAACGAATCTTATTTAACAAAATTCGTTCATCCCGTATTCGATCCAGTAAAACTCGGTTAGCCACGGATGCACTTAACCATCGCCGAAACTCCGCTTCCTCTTCCGGTGTCAACGTTTCATCCAGATAAGCTTTTATCCGGTGAACTTTTTCCTCGATCGATATTCCTAAATCTTTTCCCATCATCCCAATCACGGTTATAGATTATTTACCCAATAACTACTCTTAATACAAAGATGTCGGGCAAGAGGATGACAATGAAGCAAATTATTTTTATTTTTTTTCAAATATTCACAAAACAACAATTAGATAATTTTCATTACCAATCACTTACAAAGAATTCTATCACAAAATTATAACCCTAGAATAAAAATCATCACGAAAAGGTTCTGCAATTTCGCTTTCAACTGCTGACGGGCACGGGCTTTATGTGTTTTTACCGTATTCACGGAAACTTTCATAACCTCCGCTATTTCAATATTATTCTTCCCTTCCAAATGCAAAAGAATTACTCGACGTTGTTCATGCGGCAAACTATCAATTTCTTCCATTACCACTCGATGCACCTCTTCCTCTACAACTGCATCCCCAAATCCCTCTTCAGACTCCAGCAACGCATATTCTTCCCGGTAATCCTCCTCCAATTTTTTCACCCGAATATAATTCAAACAACGATGTCGCATGGACTGGTATAGATACATTTTCAAATGCAAAGTCGACTCTATCGTCTCCCTTGCTTTCCATAAATTAACGTACACATCTTGAACTATATCTTCCGCCACTTCCTCATCTTTCAACATCCTCAGACCAAACAAGCATAAAGCATTATAATACAAATCGTAATAATAACGAAATGCACCTTCATCACCATTCCTAAAATTTACTAATTTATCACCTCTATTGCTTTCCATACACTTGTTGATCACTTACTTCCCACTTTGACAAAGATAGCTAAATTAATCTCAATCACAAAAATAAGCTTTATTTTTACTCTTTCCTCCCCTCGTGCCAAGCAAGCCCAAATGGAGGAGGCAGTGATTTACTGTAAACTTGTATATAAATCCTTAAAATTAAAACAATGAAAAGAACTTATTTGTATAACCTTTCCACAATTACATACCTTTCACGCTGCTTTTGTATAGCACGGATGGTATACTATCTTCATATATGAATTCAGACACATACCTCATATCTATCCTCTCCATTACTTTTTTAGACCGCATATTATCAGTATGTGTTACTGCTATTACCTGCTCCGAAAGAATTATTTCAAAGGCATAAGTAAGCACGGCCCGTGCTGCTTCTGTCGCATAGCCATAACCCCAGGCCGACCGCTTTAATCGCCAACCGATTTCAGTGATACATTCATCGTCCGGAGAGGACAAGAGATGTACCCAACCTAGAAAACAAGTCGGTTCATCTTTAGAAAATACAGACCAGTAACCCAATCCCTTGGGATAAGGCTTCCTAATCCTGTCTTTAAGAAAAATGATATGCTTTTCCGATCCGTCCCATACTCCCGGTATATATTCGGTTACTTCCGGGTCTTTATCCATTTTCACACACTCATCAAGATCATCCATCGTACGAGGTTGAAGAATAAGACGATCAGTGATCATGGTTGGCAGCATAATAGTTACAGTTTTTTATCATTTCAAATTGTTTTCCGGTTGGCTCGATGTTTTTTGAGTGAAGGAAAGCGTTCATTGAATCACATCTAATGTCTGTGTTTATGATTTTGATAGAGTCAAACCTATTAGCTTCTATCATTTTATGAAATAGCAATGAACCTACACCTTTACGGCGATATGTTTTATCAACCGCTATCTGAGTAATATCCCCACTTGCAGGCTCGAATATTCCGTAACCTATCAGTTTGTCGTCAGTAAAAACTCCTAAACAGATAAACCCTTCCGGTGACCTGTTAACCGACTCCACGCTATTTTGCCATGACGGTTTGAAATCCCAAAAGGAAGGAATAGAATGGTACTCGTTTATATCAATAGGCTGTATTGTATAGGGAAATCCTATACTTTTAACTTCTGTGATTATCTGGCTGGTTTCCGGTCTGAAATAGTAAAATTCACGGCTCACGTCAAAACCTATCTTTTGGTAAACGGATACTGCACCTGTATTATGTTGTAAAACTTCCAGCAAATATTCTTTGATTCCTGCCTGCTTTAAATAGGGGATGGAATATTCGAAGACTTGAGTAGCCAAGCCTTGTCCTCGATATTCTTTAAGCGTCCCGGTTCCGGTATCATATGCGGTTAGTGCTCCGTCGAAATAACCAATGCCGTTGCAGGTAAACGACACGATCTTGTTTTCATCAAAAGCGGCAAAAGAGAGTTCAGGATTAAATCCCCGCCTTTTCAACATAGCCCAATGTTCCCCTTTATCAAGTTGGATTTCGTAATCGGCAAATGCCTGTTGAAATGCTTCGAATAGTTCATCGAAGCTAGTGTTACTTAATGATCTGTATTTCATATTTTGTATCTTATTCCTTAAATTTCTCTACACGCTTCAAGTAATTTCTTCCCTATTTCGCAATCAGAATATACTTTCACAATTCCGGTTAATTATCTGTTTAGGTAAATTACTCTACAAAATTATCCAAAAAGCCGGAAATTTTCATTGACCTAGGTTAAGAGATTTAAGCCGACTTAATGATTCGGGTTTAATTCCAAGATAGGAGGCTATATAATATTGGGACACATGCTGTTCGATACGAGGATAAGTTTTAAGCAATAACTTATATCTTTCGTAGGCACTTTCCATAAGGAAAGAAGTTTCTCTACGGCATTTTCTGATTAAAAAACAATCTGAAATATATTTTCCAAACTTATACCATTGATCTGATTCTCTTAGTAATTGGTCATAGCCTAACCGGGAAAGCGTTACAAGACGGGTTTCTTCCAAGGCTTGTATATAACCAATACACGGCTCCCCAGTAAGAAAACTGCCGTACGAAACGACTATTGTACCGGAAAAATAGAAATCTTTAATAAATTCTTCACCCTCCCTTTCAATATATGAACGCAGTACACCACTTTCGATGATGCCGAATTGATGGCAGACTTTATACTGTTCAACAAACATCTCTTTCTTCTTCAAGGTTTGTGTACCGGCAAACGCCATAAACCTATTATACATTCCATCTGATAGATTCAGTTCTTTCTTAAGGATTTGTTCTATTACATTGGTTTTACACTTCTGCATTATAGCAAGCTATATTTTATTTTTCTCCGAAAGTACAAAATAATTCACCTATCTAACAAATACCTCGTAATCACTTTCCATGCATTATACTGAAAATGTCATATTTCATTTCTCATTTAACTCAAAAATATCCTCCACGGACACCTTAAAATATCGGGCTATTTTTAATGCTATTACCGTCGAGGGAACAAATTTTCCTGTTTCTATCGTGTTAATTGTTTTACGAGTAACCCTAATGGCAATGGCCAATTCCTCTTGACTTATATTTTTCATTGCCCGGTATACCTTTATTTTATTATTCAATTCCTGAACAGCCATAAGCACTATTGTCTGTATAAAAAGAACCGACGTAATTCCGTCACAACAACCGCAACATAAATTATAGTCAAACATATTATCCGTGCAGGAATATCTACAAAATTACTCAATAGAAACAGAATTATGACATAAATCAATGTCGAATAAAAACCCGCAACTAAAGATTTGTAATCAAAACTCAAATACATCTCGTTCATTAATGCTTGTTGGAGAACCGGATCTCCTTTAATTTTTCGAAAAACTCGAAACACCCTTATTGCCGCATAAAAAAATAAAATTCCGAATAAGGAAGTTACAACGGCTACTATTGCCATCGAAAGTTTATCCAATGGAAAATCAATCAATATTATTCCTAGGAACCAAAAAACAAAAGCAATAGCACGAAGAAAAATCGAATTAAATCTCTCTTTTTCAACCTGTTCAATTCTTGAATTTTCTATCATAACACCTATTTTTATAAATTATCATATAACCTAAAGGTTCTAAAAAGGAACCTTTAGGTTACAAATGTATAAAAAAAATAGTACAAACCAATAGATTCAGATTAATATTCAATCTTCAAAGTCATACCTTCCACGGATACCCCTTTCGACCGGGTAATCAGTAATTTCTGTTCCTCACTGCTTCCTAATGTTTCTCCTTCATGTAACGTCACGTCCGAACCGATAACATAACAGGCTATCTCAAGCATAAATCCATGCAACTCGGTCAAGCCATGCTTACTCCCCAATATCTCCATCTCTTCTTTCCCGAAAGCTGTCATCCCATACGTGTACACGTTATTCCCCTCTTCGCTCTGGTATAACCCGAAATACACCCAATCTAACATGGGCAAGGCATCCTCGTCACTCTTCATCATATTTGCCACCTCGATGTAAAACTCCGGCCGGAACACGGTACCGGAAACATAAACACCGATAGTATTAGACTGTTTCAAGCAAGTCGCAATCACTTTCACGTGTAACTTACCGGCCTCTACAGGGGACAATCCATGAGCAAGAACGGCTACCAGCACATGAGCTTGATGCGTTTTCGCCACTTCAACGGCCTCCGGCCACATATAATTAGTCTCCGCAAAATATTCGGCCTCACCATCCGGCACCCTTACCGGCATGAGACTGATGGCCACTAAAGTCTCACCGAGATAAAACACCCGGGTCGATTCGTTCGCACTTGTATCGTCACTCGCCATATCTTCCGGCTTATCGGATGGTTCTATCCCCCACTCCGATTTCAAATCCGCCATAACCTTATTTACATCGAAACTCGTAGAGTCCAACAACACGGACCCGCAAAATGTACCGGCTTTCTCTTCCCCGTTCTCGATCTTCCCATCGTCTTCCTCCACACCGGTAACTTCAAAAAATGACAACCCGTTGGAAATATCCTCGATCAACGAGGTGAACTCCTCATCCCCAGGCATCAAAGCCAAACCTTTCTTTGCCGCCTCTAACGCCTCTTCTGTCCTTTGACCTCCATATAACAACTTGCTATACACTAACCATCCCCACGGATAATCAGCCTCCACAGTCACCGCACGTTCAGCATACGGCAATGCCTCTTCCAAACGCATTTGATGCATCAACGCCACAGCCAACCGATAATTCCAAACACCACTTTTACATCCTTGGCTTTCTACTTTACGCAACCACTCTTCCGCATCTCGGTAAAACCCCTGATTCAAATAAGCATAAGCAAGACACAAGACTGCCTCGTAAAATTGCCCGGGAGTCTTCAGTTCCGGCAACACCTCGATAATTGCATCATAATCCTCTTCTTCTGCCCAATCCCGAATCTGTTCCATTAACATCTTAATACTTGGATACTCCATATTTCTATTGTTTAAATTATTATTTCACCCAAAAAGCCAACATTAGCCCGCAAATAATAATGATTATAGAAAGTAAGATTATCCCTCCACGATACCCATTCTCTTCCCACAAGTGGCCTAGCCAATACAGGAAATCAAGGGAACGAGTATCTTGCATTTGCAACACCCATTTCCATTTCAGAATAGCCCGACCAGCATGACACCCCCAAACGCCGAGATAAGCCATGCCGTGTATGCCGCCGGTATGTCCGAAGACAAGTCTTTATCCTTCATACAACCTCTTTTTGCATCGTAGCAAATATAAAGGAATAAATTGGAAATGTACTCTCGGAAGTCTCTAATTTAAAATTTATTCCAGATTCTTTCCAGAATAAATTACTATTTTTGTTCTACAAAATTTCAATACCATGAAGATATTAATCATTGAAGACGAGAAAGACTTGCGAGAAGTGATGACCCAATCACTGGAGAAAGAACGCTTTGTCGTGGAGACAGCGGCAGACTATTCTACAGCCCTGCAAAAAATCAATGATTACGACTACGATTGTATCTTACTGGACATCATGCTTCCCGGGGGTAGCGGGCTTTCAATTCTGGAAGAGTTGAAGAAATTAAAAAAACGGGAAAGCGTGATCATCGTATCGGCCAAAGATTCCATTGAAGACAAGGTTACGGGACTTGA
>ERZ772893.3206-NODE-3206-length-11847-cov-3.462263_pt1 | contig 11847 bp, 8 predicted proteins | sample MGYA00511482_ERZ772893 | MGnify/ENA primary metagenome ERZ772893 (study PRJEB29015, sample SAMEA2737687) | human gut metagenome | biome: human gut; feature: human-associated habitat; material: faeces | place: China | collected 2012 ...
CAAACGATCCATTTCAAAGATCCTCCTTTGTTGTTATAGGTAAAATTATACAATTTTTCTTTCTGTTTTTCAATCTTTTTATATATATTCTATATTTTAGTATAACATAAATACTTTACTAAAATTCTGCCCCCAAATTGCAAGCCTTAGTTATTTCCATCCCCAGCGGCTCTAACCTCTTTCGGTGTCTTCCCATAATACTTCTCAAACAAATGATAGAAATGACTCACGTTCTCATATCCCACCTGCTGTGCGATCTGCTTCACCGGAAGTGTCGTCTGCTCCAGCAACTGTCATGGTAGGTGCATTTGTCCGGATGTAGCATTCCAGTTCATAGAGGAACGCCTTTTCCTTTCCTTCTTTGCTGTCCGTATGTAACTGCGGAACATATGCCTGACAGAGATACTGCAACAGGCGGATCATCAGTCCCTGCTCGATCTGTTCATATCCCGGATCTTTTGTCAGATTTTCCGTGAGGAATTGTTCCAATAACTGATCAACATCCAGTCTCTTTCCAGAATATTTCTCTGATTCCTGAGAAGACAGAACTGTCTGCGAACGGTCATGCACTTGCTTATGTCCGAATTGAAATCGTAGATGAAAATGGGGTTGTCGTTCCAGATGCGGCAGTCAAACTGCACGCAGACGTAGAAGGTGCCGGTAAACCGGCTGCATTCGGTTCTGCTAATCCGATTACGGATGAGAATTATACTACAGGAGACTTTATTTCTTATCGTGGAGTTGCAACGGCGATTATTCAGAATTGTCCCAATGCTGCATTGAGCATCTTTTCCTGCTCGTCTCCAATTTCTCCGGCAAACATTTTTGCAACATCTCTCAAAGACATCTCATACACAATATCCGGAAGCATATCCACGTCCATCATGGAAGCCAGGAACCCACGGATCTTCGGATTACTCATCAGATCTTCCATCGTGGAATCCACACTGTAAGTTTTCTTTAATGGCACTACTGCTTCATAGGTCACTTCATAGTTTCCGGCTTCTACAAGGCAGACTCCTTCTTTCACATTTACAAACAATGGATTCTCTTTCTCTTCATATACACTGTCTGCTACATAAGGCAGACTGATTTCCGCTTCACATCCAAAAGGAACAGAAAAACGCAACTGTATTTTATTTCCATCCAGTATCTTCCAACTGCTCTGATACCTTCCACTGGCAGAATCCCAGGAAACATCCACATAACCTAATTCTGCATTCACTTTCGGATGAATCTTCATCTTTCTTCCACCCGGATTCTGTTCAGTCACATCAATACCTGCCGCATGTCTGTAAACCCATTCCAGCACTGCTCCATAAGAATAATGATTCAGACTGTTCATTCCTGTACTTGAGACATGTCCGTTCTCATCCAGAGAATTCCATCTCTCCCAAACAGTTGTTGCACCCAGTTTCACCTCATAGAGCCACCCTGGGAATTCTTCATTCAGAAGCAACTGGTAAGCAATATCTGACATACCATTCTCTGTAAGCACATTACACAAAAGTGGTGTGCCAACAAATCCAGTATTTAACTTGTACTTGTTCTGTCGGAACAGCTTTTTCAACATCTCTGCTGTCATTGTTTCATTTTCTGATAAATGATATTTTAACGCAAGTGTAAGTCCTGTCTGCGTCTTGATCGCGCATCTTCCGGTCGCTGTAAAGTATTCATCCCTGACTACTGTCCACTGCTGATCGGCAATCTCCTGATATTCCTTCTGCAACTCAGATTTTCCTAATGCTTCTGCTGCTTTCGCGACAATCTGTGCACTGGCTGCATAATAGACATCTGCGATATACGCTTCGTCTGTCGCACCATATACATTTCCTTCTTTTGCTCCCGGACGGTCGAGTGCCAGCCAGTCACCGTAATGGAAGGAGTTTCTCCATCCGTGATGCTCGCCATCCACCCTTCTGATGTAATCCACCCAGGCTTTCATACTGTCGATCTGCTGCTCGAGAATTGTCTTATCTCCACTGAACAGATAGACATTCCACGGAAGAATACATGCCGCGTCTCCCCACGCACAAGATGTCTTACTCGGACCAAATGTCGGTACAACTTCAGGTACCATACCATCTGCCAACAGCTGTTCCTGATACATGTCATATAAAAATTTTCTGTAAAATGCATAGGTATCTGCCAGATAACTTGCAGTAACTGAAAACACCTGCGTATCTCCTGTCCATCCCATTCGTTCATCTCTCTGCGGGCAGTCTGTCGGAACATCCAGGAAATTTCCTCTCATTCCCCACTCTACATTGGAAATCAACTGATTCACAAGCTCATGTCCTGTCTCTAACTCGCCTGTCTTCTCATATTCACTACAAAGAACAAGTGCTGTAAAATCATCGCAGGACAGATCTGTCACACCACTTACTTTCACATATCTATATCCATAATAGGTAAAATAAGGAATGAACTCTTTTTCTGTTCCATCCGAAATGTAATGATATTCTGACTTTGCGGTTCTCAAGTTTCCATTGTAGAAGTTACCATCCTGGAGCACTTCTCCTGTCTGAATCAGGATCTCAGTTCCTGCTGCTTCCTTTACATGGAATCTGAAAATTCCGGTAATCTCCTGTCCAAGATCAAATACCTGCTCGCCTGCCGGTGTATGAATCAGCTCCACTGGCTTCATTTCTTTATATACTGTTACAGGAAGTGATAACCGCTCCATCAGTCTGCCCTTCGGTGCCACTGCAAGAATCGCTGCTGCTTTTGGAACATCCGGCAAAGTATCATCTCTCTTCTCTCCATCATAGATGTTAGAAAAAGAAATCTTACTTTCCGTTACTTTCCAGGATTCATCCGTACCGATCACTTCTTTTGATCCATCTGCATAATCAATATGTACTTCTGCGATCACCTTCCATGCATCACCAAAGAAACCTTTCTTCTCCGGCTGACTAAAACCAAATCTTCCCTTGTACCATCCATCTCCAAGAAGAACAGAAAGTTCTCCACCTGCTTTCATTTGCTCTGTCACATCATAGGTCTGATACTGTATCCACTGGTCATAATTGTTGCAGTAAGGAGTCAGATATTCCTTTCCAATTTTTTCTGTTTTTTCGGTCTTGTTCGAAGTAAAATATGCCTCATACAGTCCCAGACCACAGATATAGAGTCTTGCCCGCTCAACTTCTTTTTCTGTTGAAACCGGCTTGGAAAAGATTGGATGTCTTCCCTCTTTCCAGCCACAGGTGATCCACTTTCCTACCCATGGTTCGTCCTGCTTTGCTGTCTCAAAAAACTGAACATCGGATTCTACTACTTCTTCCTGATCTGTTGCCACAATGACTTTCCAGTAGTATCTCGTATACGGTTCTGTTTGAAGATCTACCTTCGTTCCACAACTGTCAAGATTCTCCTCTTTCGTGTCCAAAAGAATCTCTGAAAAATCCTCTTTCTCACTGATCAAAATTCTTGCATTTTTCTGTTTCTTTCCCTTGCATTCTTTTACCTTCCAGGAAAATACAATCTGCTCCATATAAAATCCAAGCGGATTTGTAATATGATTTGTCTTTGCTGCGTAAATCTTACCCATAATGTTCTCCTTATACTACATTACCGGCCATTCCCATACAAATGACCGGTATCCATAAATCTATTTTATTCTGCTTTGTCTGCTGAATGTCTTTCCTGCAGAATTCTTGTCTGCTCTTCCAGTTTCTCTTTTGTAAGTGGATATGCCTTTGCGAAAATACCAATTCCAACCACATTGATGATTGCCGGAAGGATAATCAGACAGAAAATGATTACATTGATTACACTCTGTGTCTGTACTTCAGCTACTGCATTGAAACCTGCCATCTGAAGCATATATCCTGGAATTGCTCCACCTATTCCCATTGCACATTTTGAGATAAAACTGGAAAGAGAAGCAACTGCGCCCTCAGCACGGATTCCCATTGTCATTTCCACATAATCTGTATTATCTGCCTGGATTCCATAATTTAATGGAGCCGCAAATCCACTTCCTACTCCTGCAATCAGAGATGAAACGATCAAAATCGGAATACTTTTCACGTCAATCAAACGGATCAATGGGCACAAACCTACAATTGCAAGTCCAACTGCATACATCTTTTTCTTTCCGTATTTTGCAATAAATTTTGTTACAATCATTGTTGCCGGGAAAATCGTAACGCACATTACCAGTGTAAGGATTGCTGCCCAGCTTAAATTCCCTAACACATATGTGTAATAATATGTGTTAACTGCACTGACAATATTGTTTCCAATTGTATAAAGCAATACAACAAGGAATGTAATATATACCGGTTTCTGTGATAAAATCTGGAATAACTGTTTAATCGTATAACTCTTTTCTTTCTGTGGTTTGATACGCTCTTTTACTCCAAGTGTTCCAATGATCGAACAGAATAAAATCACTGCAACTGTGATAAGAATCAACTTGATGTATCCATCTTTATTTGATGTATCTCCAAGAATCAGTGGTGCTGCAACACTAACAACCAACGCACCTACCACATAAGCCAGACCTTTTACTGAACTAAGAGAGTTTCTTTCGTTCATATCCTCTGTCATAACCGGAAGAAGACTGTTCAGGGAAATGTCCATAACCGGGAACAAAACGCCAAGTAAAATGTAGGAAACATAAGCAATCGCCAGTTTACCAGATGGAGCCATCATCGGTCCAAACCATAACAACAGGAAATTTGCACTACAAAGAATCGTTCCTACGATCAATGTCGGACGGAAGTGTCCGAACTTCGTATTCGGAAGATGATCGATCACGAATCCAACCAGAGGATCATTTAATCCATCCAGAATTCTTGCGATCAGAAACAATGTGGCACATGCCGCAGGACTTAATCCACAGATATTCGTATAAAAGATCAACAGATATCCATTGATGATCGTCATAATCGGTATGTTACCAAAGTTTACGGTTGCATAGGCCAGTTTTTCTTTGAACTTTATTTTATCTTTGCCCATCTTTTGTTCTCCTCCCTCTTAACACAACTCATTTAATTTGTAAATGATTCCCTCAATCGTTTCTCCCGTTACACCTGCAATGGATAAAGATTTTAACGGAAGTCCTTCTAAAATTGCCTGAATCATCTGCTGATCCGCCTCACTGATTTCTTCTCCATTCTCTCCGTTCTGCTGCAATGGTGCAAGTAATTCCATTGTTGCAGCGGCTGTTCTGGAATCTGCAAGAAGTTCTCCGATTGTCGTAGTACCTGTCACCTGGAATGGAAGCTGTTTCTTGGTTGTAAACGAAACCTCACAGCTAATCCGAATATCATCACTTGCATGTCCAATCAGAATTTCGTAAGTTCCTGACGATGCATACCAGTCTTTGATTTCTTCATTGTAGAAGGACAGGTCTCTTGCACTAATCTTCATCTGTGCTTTCTTTGTCTCTCTCGGCTGAAGGAAAAGCTTTGTGAATCCTTTCAGTTCTTTTACTGGTCGGTTTACAGTTCCATTCTTGTCTGCTACATATAACTGTACCACTTCTTTTCCTGCACATGCACCAACATTTGTGACATCTACTTCTACTATAATCTCATTCTCATCATCCAGTTCTTTCGATGATACTGTCAAATGATCGTACTTAAATTCTGTATAGGACAATCCGTGTCCAAATGCCCAGCGTACCGGCTGTTTCTTTGCCTCATAATAACGGTATCCGACATAGACTCCTTCAGTATAATCCACTTTCTTTCCATCTCCACCAAAAGAAAGATAACTTGGATTATCCTCTATGCGAAGCGGGAAGCTCTCAGCAAGTCTTCCACTTGGATTCGCCTGACCGTAAAGTAACCGGTCACACGCTTCTCCGACACCCTGTCCGCCAAGATACAGTTCCAGGATTGCAGCGGTCTGCTCAGCCCATGGAGCCTCAACCGGACTTCCGTTGTGAAGCACCACAACAAGATTCGGCTGTACCTTAGCCACCTCTTCGATCAGATGATTCTGACACGCCGGAAGCTTCATATCTTTCCGGTCATAACTCTCGGACTCGAATGCATCCGGCAGACCTGCGAAAACAACTGCAATGTCTGCTTCTTTCGCAGCCTGAACGGCCTTCTCTACTTCCTGTGCCTCGATCTCATCCCTCTCACTGGAAAAGCCTTTCACATAAGTTACATTCCTGTTCTTTTCCTGTGCTGCTTCTAATGCGGACACTACTTTGCTTGAATTGATATGGCTTGATCCACCGCCCTGATAACGCGGCTTTTCTGCAAATTCACCGATGTAAACAATCTTCTGTTCTTCCTTCATTGGAAGGACGCCGTTATTTTCCAAAAGAACTGCACATTCTGTCTCAATCTCTACGGATTTTTCATGATCTTTGTCTCTGTCAAAGACTGCTTCCGAATGTCTGTGATCCACATAAGAAAAGATCACTTTCAGCATTCGCTCCACCGCACGATTGAGCACTTTCTCGTCCAGTTCTCCACTCTTGACCGCTTCCACAATCTTCTTATCATTATACCCACCAGTTGATGGCATTTCCAGATCTACTCCGGCTTTCAATCCTTTGACTCTGTCGTTGACTGCGCCCCAGTCTGTCACAACATAGCCTTCAAATCCCCATTCGTCTCGCAGGATTTTCGTCAGCAGATCTTCATTCTCGGAAGCAAACACTCCGTTGATCTTATTATAACTACACATTACTGTTTTCGGTTGAGCTTCTTTCACAGCTTCCTCAAATGCCGGAAGATAAATCTCACGAAATGCACGTTCCGATACTTCTGAAGAAACACACATTCTTTTGTACTCCTGGTTGTTCACTGCGAAATGCTTGATACTCGTTCCTACATCCCAGCTCTGCACGCCATTGATGTAAGCTGCTGCCATCTTTCCTGTAAGATAAGGATCTTCCGAAAAATATTCAAAGTTTCTTCCACACAGCGGACTTCTCTTGATATTTACTGCCGGTCCAAGCAGCATGCTCAAGTCCTCTGCCTGACATTCTTCTCCAAGGATTTCTCCCATCTGACGGATCAGATCTACATCAAAGCTACTCGCTGTTGCACAGGCTGCCGGAAAACAAACTGCTTCCACACTCTCATTCAATCCAAGGTGGTCTGCTTCCCCTTCCTGCTTCCGAATTCCGTGAGGACCATCAGACATCATCACGCCTGGAATTCCGAGCCGTTCCACAGCCTTTGTATTCCAGAAATCTGCCCCAGAACACATCCCGGCTTTTTCTTCCAGTGTCATGGACGCTACCAACTTCTTCAAGTCACGTTCCATTGCTTTTCCTCCATTCCTTTTTCTGATGAGTCCATGTTAGCAAACTTCAAGTCTTATTTCTGTTATAATTTCTTGTTTTCTATTACATTTTCATGTTCTATTTTTATTTTCATTAATTTGTGATAGAAATTCGTATTTTTTAATATATAATAGTGGAGAGAAATTTGAAAGCTAATAACGTGAAAGAATTGGGAGGGACTACATTTGAGCAATTACGCATATCTGAACTATATGGAAGACTTATTTTTAAATACTGCATCACTCTATTCCTGGCACCTGACACCGGAATACGATTTTTCCTACAGCAATCATCCGGATTCCGCTCCTTTAAAGAATATTTTTTCTTTAAGTTCCTGCAATACATATATGAAGCAGCACTTTCAGTCCTCCATGGAACCATTCTTCTTATTCGATGACTTTTTCTTTCTATGGGCGGCCGTTCCTGCCTATACGGAACAGAAAAAACTCGTCAATATTCATCTGCTTGGACCTGTCTTCAGTTCCTACACTTCTGACAGTTATATAAAAGAAAAAATGGACATCAAAAATATGTCCGTAAAATCAAAAACAGAGCTGCTCAGCCTGATTGACCAGATTCCGGTTCTTCCAACCGCTTTTCTGAGTCACTATGTCTGTCAGCTCTACTATACACTGAATGATGCACTAATTACAGTGAATGATATTAAATTACAGGAAAATCCAATGTCACAGAGCAAAGAGAAGGAAGATGATTTCACTGCTTCCGAACATTCCCCTTACTACTATGAAACACTCCTTTCCCAAAGTGTACAGGATGGAATTCCTTTTCCTGATTTTTCAAACCAGATCTCTTCCGCACAGGTCGGTACCATGTGTCCGGGAGATCCTCTGCGCCAGAAGAAAGATGAGGGAATCGGTCTTGTCACGATCTTCACACGTGCTGCCATTCAGGGGGGAATTTCATTTGAGAAAGCTTACACCTGCAGCGATTACTATATCCAGTCGATTGAAGCTGCAAGCAACATTACAGAAGTCATACAGCTGATCGAGACGATGTATTTTGATATCACCAATCAGGTACATGAAGCCACACTCTCTGCGATTAAAAATCCAATGATTCGTGAATGTATCACTTATTTGGACACACATTATAGAGAGAAGATCAACCTGGAAGAACTTGCCAATACACTCGGATATACAAAATATTACCTCTCCACCTGCTTTAAAAAGGAAACCGGTGTTTCTATCTCTGAATACATCATGGAAAAACGGATTGCGTATGCAAAATTAATGCTCAAAAATCCTTCGATCGATATGCAGGAGATCAGTGATGAACTGTGTTTTGCCAATCCGAGCCATTTTTCCGCTGTATTCAAAAAAATGACTGGATTGACACCAACACAGTATCGGAATGAATAAGATTTTAATCCATATTAAATCTGATATATTTTCACCGTACTATAAATCCCAATCGGTGCCTGTTTTCCTTTATTCGCTCTACGTTCCCGTTCCAGCGTAGTTGCCACTTCAATTCGGATGTCATTCTCTCCATCCTGTACTGCCTCCGTAATATCATATAAAAACGGTGGCAGGATCTGGATTCCCTGACTTGTTCCATTTACAAAGAGCTCTACATCCTCTTCAGCTTCCGGGATGAATAAAATATATCTTCTGTCCTGGTCTTTTGACAGCTCCATCTGATTTCTGTAGGCAATGAACCCCGAGAATTTCTTCTCTTTCTTTCCATAATCCTCAAATTTTGTGATTGGCTGGAAATTGGAGAACTTCGGATAAGCAATCGAACGACAGGTTCCGATCTCCCAGTTCTTCTTCACTGGAATCTTCTCTTTTTCCACCCCATACATCATTTCAAACAAGGATTTCTCTAGTTGAGATACCGTCTCTTTCTCCTGTTCAACAACCACAATCCGGCTCTCTCCAAGACGCAGTTTCATTGACAGGATCGTTGCGTCTTCCTTTTCTGCTCGATATTCCTGAGCCATCTTTGTTCCATTCCATGCATCATAGGCGTAGCAGGATTCCAGATACGGAACACGGATTTCTCCACTGTATACAGCCTCATCTTCATTTACGAAATAATAGATTTCCTGTTTTTCATTTTTATAATGATAAGCACGGATTCTCTTGTTCTGTGGATTGAGTTTGATTTCTTTTCCTACCGAATCTGCAATCTGGTCCACACGGATCGTATCTGCTGTTTTCACTGTTTCCGGAAGTCATCGAACTCTCCTTTATTCCGTCTCCCATAATTTTCCTTCTTTATAATAAAAGTTATGGCGCAATACCTACAGACTCTTTCCCCTGAACAATTGGATGCCGCTAATGTAAATCAATACTTGCGCAACCAGAAAATTATTGCACTCACACCGGAAGACTATCCTGATTTTGTGGAAGAATTGAAGAAATCTCTCACACTCTTTGCAACTGATGAAAGGCAAATAAAAAAATGGCGGTTACTATATCGTCCGCTGATTCGCCCTACTACTTTGTTTGCATTCTCAACCAGTCCTTTGCTGCTTGAGTTTCATCCGGATTATCAGAAATATTACAATAATATTCATGCGTGCTGCATGATGCTTAAAGATTATCTGGACAGTAAAGAAGGCGAGGAGTTTAAAACTCTTCTCGCCTGTGCTTTTCAAGATAGTTATGATTTTGAAGAAAGTAGTTATGGGGAACTCGAGATAGTTATGATTTTGAAGAAAGTAGTTATGGGGAACTCGAAGTTGCTGCCGCTTTTCATAAGAGTGTGTATAATATGATGACTGTAGATGAAATCGAGATGTTTTTATATTAACATCTCCTGCTCGATCTCCATCTTATTTTCCAATATGCACTGTTTCAGCGTTTCCAATTTACCGGCATTTAATGCTTCTAACTTTTTCTGCTTTCCGCTGCTTAGCTTAATTCCTTTTCCATTTTCCAACGCTGCCTTATAAGAGGGAGCGTCCATCTTCCATGAAATCAGATTTGGGAAAATGTTTTTCTCATTGTATAAAAAGATCTGTATTCCACCGTAATCCATATCTCCCCAGTGATAACACCGGATTTCTTCCGGTGCTGTCTTCATTAACATTTGCAAAAAACGAACTTCTTTGGGCGAAAAGTAGCCATGACAAAAGAGATACAAAACTTTTGGATCATATTCCATACTTTCATAATTCGCTTTATTCTCAATCACAATGATTTTTTCAACACTATTTCGTAAAGTTGGAATAGCATGCTCTAATGTCTGTGCATTAAGTACTGTTCCATAATAATTCGAAGAAGTGTCAATTTTCTCCTCACTCGCTGTGCCATTTCGATTGGTCAGGCAATACTCCACGGCACCTTTCCATTCTAATGTCTGAGAATAACTCAATATTCCATGTGCTGCCAGTATCTCATCATCTGACATGCCCTCGTCATATTGCGGAGAATACTTCAAAGCTTCGATAACTGCACCTTGATAAATGCGTTCAAAAACTTTAGATGGTGTGATTTCATTTTTCTTTTCAAATACTTTGGAGCTGAACACGCGCTTCCATTCCGGTTCTTTCAAATCAGCTAAAGCTTTCAGGCATTTAAGAAATTCTTCATCCTCCGCTTTGGATAACTCTTTCGTATTTCCTTTATTCAGCTGTTCTAACACATGATCACAATAAGCGCTTAGACAGCTTTCGTATACATCCACCTGCAGTTTGCATATTCTTGAAATTGCCTGTAACTGACACTCTCTTGGATCCATGATTCCAATCAGCTCACATAATCTTGGAATCACTTCTACCCGATAATCAATCCTCGTAATATCTGTATTCATTTCTCTCCAGTCAAAATGCAGATATTCTTTTCCGCCTAATGCTGGAATTCGTTCCAAAACTTTTGCCTGTCTGACCAGTTCATCTCTGCCACCCACTGTTTTTAAAAGGTCTCCATCCACCTTTGGGTGCTTCATTCCTGAGAGATTTCCTATGCGATAGTCCTTTGTATTCGTCTTATCGATCAGCCATTTTGCCAACGGCAGATTCTTTTCGTTCCATTCCATATTTTATCCTTCGATTCTCATCATACTCTATATTGACCTCAACGTTTTCTAATATGTGAGTAGTCTATCAAGCAACATCTGCCTATTATTTATGAACATTTCCGTTATTTGATAACTCTCTGTTTCTTCATATTCACATAAATGAATTCGCCCATTGTCAAAACAATAGATGTCTGCATCTGGTATACCTAATAGAATAGGCGAATGGGTAACTATAAAAAACTGTGCTCCTTCTTTTGCAAATCGATATATTTGCATTAACAATGTAAGCTGTCTTTGGGGTGATAATGCAGCTTCTGGTTCGTCAAAAAGATACAAGCCATTTGAATGCAAATTATTCTGTGCTAATGCAAGAAAACTTTCTCCATGTGACTTTTCATGATATTTAGCAGAAGGATGTTTTGAATCTGCATATTCTTCTTCCTGCGTTGCAACATTATAAAAACTTTCAGCCCTAAGAAAATATCCCCACTTTTCTTTACGATAACCTTTTGAAATTCTTATTGCATCACATAGTTCTGAATGTGTATCATGAGTAGAAAAAACATAATTCTTTGTTCCACCCTCAGGATTAAAACCAT
>ERZ772893.3207-NODE-3207-length-11845-cov-30.652332_pt1 | contig 11845 bp, 10 predicted proteins | sample MGYA00511482_ERZ772893 | MGnify/ENA primary metagenome ERZ772893 (study PRJEB29015, sample SAMEA2737687) | human gut metagenome | biome: human gut; feature: human-associated habitat; material: faeces | place: China | collected 2012 ...
AGAAGCCGATGCGCCAGCGCAGCTCGCCCCGTCGGGCCAGATATTGCTCCACCCGCCCGCCGCCGCTGCCGGGCCGCACAGGCTCACCGGCCAGAATATCGTCGGCGGTGACGCCGTACAGCTCCGCCAGCGCGGGCAGCACGGTGATGTCCGGAAATCCGCCTCCGCTCTCCCATTTGCTGACGGTCTTGTTGGAAACGCCCAGACGGTCGGCGGCGTCCTGCTGGGTCATGCCCGCCGCCTTTCGAAGTGACGCCAGATAGGCGCCGGTCTTTGCAGTGTCCAAGTGGTCACGCTCCTTTCTGTGTGGTCACAGTATGCCGCACCGGCCCTGCGAACGTCTATCCCATCGCTGCGGAAAAGAGTCTGCGGAGCGTAGACATGGCCGTTTTTTGCCGGTCCGCGCACTCTGTTCGGGGTTGTTTCGCCTCCGCGTCCTCTCTGCGGATGGACACATTATACAATTTTCCACTCCGTTTCTCAACGCCGCGTTCTGTCCCGGAACGCCGGGTACCCCCAGAGCCTTCCGACCCTGGGGGTACTCGTACACACACATGGAAGTTAGCTTATTTATACGCGGTACGTCCAGCCGAAGGGATCGTCCCGCTTGCCCCACTGGATACCCGTCAGCTCGTCGTACAGCTTCTGGGACAGCTCGCCGATGCGGCCGCCGTTGACCACATAGCCCTGCTCCTGATAGTACAGCTCGCCGATGGGGGAGACCACAGCGGCGGTGCCCACGCACCATGCCTCCTCCAGCGTACCGGCTTTGGCGGCGTCGAACAGCTCGTCCACGCTGAGCAGCCGCTCCTCCACCGGCATGCCCCAGCTCTTCAGCAGGGCGATGCAGGACCGGCGGGTAACGCCGTTGAGGATAGAGCCGGTGAGCATGGGCGTCACCACCTTACCGGCGATCTTGAACATGACGTTCATGCCGCCGCCCTCCTCGACGTACTTGCGCTCCACGCCGTCCAGCCACAGCACCTGGGAGAATCCCTTCTCGATGGCGCGGTCACCGGCGCGGTTGGCCGCGCCGTAGTTGCCGCCGCACTTGGCTTCGCCGGTGCCGCCGCGCACCGCGCGGACGTCCTCCGTCTCCACCATGATCTTCACCGGCTCCAGCCCGTTCTTAAAGTAGCTGCCCACGGGGGACAGGATCACCACGAACATGGCCTGATGCACACCGTGCAGCGCCAGATCCGGATCGGTAGAGAACAGGAACGGCCGGATATACAGGCTGGTGCCCGGGGCGGAGGGGACCCAGTCCTGATCCACCTCCACCAGCCTCCGGATAGCCTCCAGCGCATCGTCGGGGTCCAGCTGAGGCAGGCTCAGCCGGTCGCAGGACTTGTTGAGCCGCTCCACATTGTCCCAGGGGCGGAACAGCTGCACGCCGCCGTCGGGACGGCGATAGGCCTTCATGCCCTCAAACACCTCTGTGCCGTAGTGCAGCACGCTGGCGGCGGGGGAGAGGCTCAGCGGCCCATAGGGTACGATTCGGGCATCGTGCCAGCCTGCCTGCTCCGTATAATCCATGACGAACATGTGGTCGGTGAACACCGAGCCGAAGCCCAGCGTGTCCGCCGGCGGCAGCGTCCCGGGATGGGTGGTTTTTGTTACAGTGATATTCATGCTTCTGCCTCCTCAGATTTCCTTCAGATGCTCCATATTGCGGCGGATACCCTCGCAGCACTGGTGGAATGTGGCCTTTTCCTCCGGGGTCAGGGGCAGTTCCACCACCTGCTCCACGCCGTTGGCGCCGATGACGCAGGGCACACCGGCAAACAGGCCGCTCTCGCCATACTCGCCGCACAGCTCCATGCTGGCGGGCATGATGGCCTTCTCATCGTGGAGCACGATGTGAGCCATACGCGCAGCGGTGGTGGCGATGCCGTACTCGGTACACTGCTTGCCCATGTAAGTCACCCAGCCGCCGCCGATGGACTCCTTCTGCAGGGCGGCGCGGTCGAAGCGGAAGCGCTCGTCGGTTTCGGCCCACTTGTCCAGAGGCATGCCCTTGAAGCTGACGCAGGACCAGGGCGCGAACTGCTGGCTGCCGTGCTCACCCAGCATGTAGCAGGTGATGGACTTGTGGTCGATGCCGGTCTGCCGCGCCAGTGCGCTCAGCAGGCGGGAGGTGTCCAGACCGGTGCCGGTGCCGAACACGCGGCCCCGGGGCAGACCCACGCCCAGCGCCAGCTCGCGGGTCACGATGTCGCAGGGGTTGGTGATGTTGATAAGCACGCCGTCAAAGCCGCTCTCCTTGATCTTGTGGGCATAGCTCCGCACGGCGGGAATGGTGAAATCCATCTCCGTCAGACGGTCATGGGTCTCCAGCAGCTCGATTTTGCCCACGCTGTTGACGATGACATCGCACTCGCCCAGATCGGCGAAGTCACCGGCCCGTACCGTGACGCGGTGGGGCAGGTAGGCCGCGGCGTCTCGCAGATCCTGCACCTCGCTGGCCAGCTTCTGCTCCTTCTGATCCACCAGGATCAGCTCGTCGGCGATGCCCTGCACCGCCAGGGCGTAGGCCACATGCGCGCCCACGTGGCCCAGGCCGATCACACCCGCAATACGTTTTTTCATCATTTAAAAACACTCCTTTGCGTTTATTTTCCGTTACATGCCAAAATGGGGGAACAATACACAGGTATACAGCATGGTCAGCACCATGTAGATCACCAGAATGATGGCGAAGGCGGGCAGCGTCCGCTTCATGACCAGGTTCTCGTTGCCGATCTGATCCACCGTCGCGCTGGCGGCCACCGTGTTGTTGGGGCAGATCAGATTGCCCAGAGAGGCGCCGGCGTTCTGCCCGGCGAACACGGTGATGGGGTTCATCCCCAGCGCCTGAGCCGCCTGGATATGCATGTCGGCAAACATGATGTTGGAGCCCAGCCCCGTACCGGTGATGAAGGAACCGCTGGCGCCGATGACCACGGCGGCGGCGGGGTAGAAGCGTCCCACCACGGCGGCCACGTCGGAGGCCAGCAGATTCATCATGCCCGTGTTGGAGGACTGCATAATGTAGGATACCACCAGAAGACTGCCCATCGTCACCAGCACCGGCATCACGTGGCTCACGGTCTTTTTGCAGATCTCGCCGTACTGTTTGAAGCCGGTTTTCAGCGTCATTGCGCCCAGAAAGCCGCAGATAAGGATGACCACGTCCACCCACACGATGTAGCCGAAGGTACACATGACGGCAAAGCCGTTGGGCACCAGGGCCGGCACGCCGTAACGCACGGCGGGCAGCAGCACCAGCATGTACGCGTAGGGGGACAGGGCGCGGAACGCACCGTACTTCTTCTCCTCGCGGTCGACGTGGTAGCGGTACTCCTCCGGTGTCTTGACGCCCACGGTCTTCACGTAGGCCACGCTCAGCAGGATGGACAGCACACCGGTGCCCATGGAGGTGACCTCCGCGCCCACGAAGTTGGACAGTGCGAACATCACCGCGCCGGTGTTCACACCGGCAAAGGTCAGATAGGGCACGATGCCCTTGAAGCCTTTGCGGCCGAAGGTCATAGCCACCATAATGAAGGGGATGACCAGCACGCCGAACATGTGGATGCGTCCCGCCATGGCGGAGTTCAGCGCCACGGTGCTCAGCCCCGCGTCAGTCAGGGCCGCGCCGCCGTTGATGGTGGTCAGGCCCGCGCCGCCCCAGGAGCACGGCGTGGCGTCGCCCAGCAGGGCCAGAGCAATGGACGTGATGGGGTCGAAGCCCAGCGCCACCAGGAACGGGGCCGCGATAGCCGCCGGTGCGCCTGCACCGGCCGCGCCCTCCAGAAAGATGGGCAGCATCATACCGATGATGACCACCTGCACGCGGCGGTCGTCGCTGATGCGGGCAATGGTGCCCTTGACCTCGTCAATCGCGCCGGTGGCCCGCAGCAGGTTCAGGATCACGAAGGCGCCGAACACCATCAGCACGATCTTCAGTCCCTCCTTGATGCCCTTCCACAGCAGGGCGTCATACACAGCCACGTTCTCCTTGAACGTCGCGCCGGTCACGTTGAAGTATGTAAAGGCCAGCACCAGCGTCCAGATCAGTGCCACAGGGGCGACGCGCCTGGCGGACTGGCGAAACCCCAGAATACCCACCAACACAACAATGATCGGACTCAGTGCCATCACAAAATTCAGGAAACCCATGGTTGCTTTCTCACTTTCTATGCATAAATATAACGATCAGCGGTCAGGTCACACACGGCCTGCCTGCCGATGGGGGCCGCGCCGCCCCTGCGCTGGCCGGACGCAGGAGGTCGCGTTTATCAAAAAAAGAGGCTCCGCCGGACGGCGGAGCCTCTCGTCTCATCTGTCTGTCGTTGGCCTTTCAGAAAAGGCGGCAGATAGGGGAGCGATGCACCGCAGTCCGCTTACCGGTAATCAGGTCCAGCAGCAGGACAAAAATGGACGCCAGCAGAGCGGCGTCCAGAATAATGATCATGCAGTTGTTCATCGCAGCGCAGGCGAAAGCGGCACAGGTGTCCTGTGCAGATGCGGCGGTATTCATGGTCATGGCAGTCGTCATCGCCGCACACTTCCTTTCCCTTAACGTTGAAGGGAGCATAGCATAAATGCATGCGTCATGCAAGAGAAAAATTTATTATCGCAAGAAGAATCATTCAAATATACAGAAATTCCCCGTCCGCGCCCTGTATGGTTTGGTGAAATCTCCCGTCCGCAAAAAAGAGACGGGCGCGGCGCGCCCGTCTCTTTTTTCTTGCGTATCAGACTGCCTTACAGGATGTGGTACTCCTTCAGCAGCTTCTCCAGATCGGTGCCCTGGATCTTGCTGAGCGCCTTCTTCAGCGCGAGCTTTTCGATGAAGCTGAACTCCATGTCGGTGGGGGACTTGCCGTCCCGCAGCTTCACCGTGGCATCCAGCAGATCGCGGACATCGTACACGCTGCCCCAGACCTCGGGAACGCCGCGGTCCACATTCAGCAGGGTGTATACGGCCTCCATGCCGGTACGCATGGAATACTCGGTGGTGAAGATGGTGTCGCGGGGCGTCTCGGCAAACTGGCCCAGGAAGGCGAAGTTTACGCTGCCGTCGGGCACGACCTTGGGCCGGTCGCCGTAGGCGCGGGGCATGAAGAACGCGTCGATATACGGCATCATAACAGGCACGGTGTTGGCGCTGTTCTCGGCCAGATCCTCGATCTGCTCCTCGGGCACGCCCAGGTGGTACAGCCACTCCATGCAGATCTCCTTGCCGGTGCAGTCCCGCATGGGCTTCTTCACGAAGTCGCCGGGCTTGTCGGTAAACAGGGAATACACCCACACCAGACAGTGATCCTTGGGCTGGTCACGGAACTGGGGCTGGCGGTTGATGGTCCAGCTCATCAGCCAGCTGGAGTCCTTGACGGTGACGATGCCGCCGGTGACTACCTTGCCGCTGAACGGGTCGCGCTTGCAGATGTCGGTGATATAGGGGATGATGCGCTGATCCAGAGTCTCCACGGTGGCGCTCATCCAGTTGGTCTGCTCAGGGTCGTAGCAGAACTTGTCGGGATGGCCGAAATCGGGGTCCTGCGCGGCGATCTTACGCCACATGTCCCAGCCGCCGCCCTCCTTGATCTCGGTGTTGTAGGGGGCGGGCTTGTCCTGGCTGCCCATGGAGGAGTTCTCCACGCAGCCGCCGTTGGTGATGAACACCAGATCGTTCTCCGTCAGGTCGATGCCGCCCTTTTCGCCATTCTCGATGATGTCGATGCGCTTGGCCAGCTTGTGCTTGGGGTCGGAGCAGTCGAACTCCACATTGGTCACCTGCACGCCGAAGTGGATCTTCACGCCGAAGCCCTCCAGATACTTCACCATGGGCAGTATCATGGACTCATACTGGTTGTACTTGGTGAAGCGCAGAGCCGTGAAGTCGGGCAGACCGCCGATGTGGTGGATATACCGCTGGATATACAGCTTCATCTCCAGGGCGCTGTGCCAGTTCTCGAAGGCGAACATGGTCCGCCAGTACAGCCAGAAGTTGGAGTTGAACACCTCATCGTCGAAGAAATCGGTGATGCGCTTGTCCTGCAGATCCTCATTGGGGGTGAAGAACAGCTTCATGATCTCCATGGCGCCCTTGTCGGAGATGTTGAACTTGCCATCGGTGTGGGCGTCCTGGCCGCGGTTCTCGGTGGCGCGGCACAGGGAGTAGTTGGGATCGGCCTTGTTCAGCCAATAGTACTCGTCCAACACACTGACGCCCTCGGTCTCGATAGAGGGGATAGAGTGGAACAGATCCCACATGACCTCGAAATGGTTGTCCATCTCGCGGCCGCCGCGCATGACGTAGCCGATGTTCTCGAACCTCCAGCCGTCGCAGGCGCCGCCGGCGGTGGGGCCCTTTTCCAGAATGTGGACGTTCTCGCCCTTCATCTGGCCGTCGCGCACCAGATAGCAGGCTGCGGTCAGGGCCGCCAGGCCGCTGCCCACGATATAGGCGGACTTGTTGTCCACGCCCTCGGGCTTTTTGGGACGGGCAAACGCTTCATAGTTACCACTGGAATAATACATAACGGATACCTCCTAAGCTCATGCTTTATGTTTTCCTTTGTTGGCCAAAGCATACCGCTCCCGCAAAATTTCCGCAAGCAACAGGAGGCGCCCTGTGATCAAAATTCGACCACAGGGCGCCTCAGTGTTTAATTTTTGGGCATTTCTCCGTCCGTGTCCAAAAACGCTTATTCCGTGCTCTCGATGGTGCCGCCGCCCAGCACCTCGTCCCCGTTGTACAGCACCACGGCCTGCCCTGCGGTGACGGCCCGCTGGGGCTGATCAAACACCACCCGTATGGCGTGGCCCTCCAGCGGGTACACGGTGCAGGGCGCATCCACCTGCTGGCTGTATCGCGCCTTGGCGGTGCAGCGTACCGGTGCCTCCGGCGGCGCACCGGCGATCCAGTTGACACGCGAGGCTGTCAGGGTGTCGGTGAACAGGTCCTCGTTGTCCCCCAGCAGAATGCTGTTGTCCGCGGCGTTTTTCCGCACTACGTAGACGTGCTTTCCGGCGGAGACGCCCAATCCCTTCCGCTGGCCGCTGGTATAGCAGGGAAGGCCCCTGTGGCGGCCCAGCACATGGCCGTCCTTGTCCACAAAATCCCCGGGGATCAGGGGGGCGCCGTGCCGGCGCAGAAAGCGGACGTAGTCGCCATCGGGGATGAAACAGATATCCTGGCTGTCGGACTTGTCCGCCACGGTCAGCCCCGCCTCCCGTGCCTCCTGCCGGATGGTATCCTTGTCGAACTCCCCCACCGGCAGCAGCAGGTGGGCCAGCTGGAACTGAGTGAGCTGATAGAGCACATAGCTCTGATCCTTCTTTCGGTCGCGGCCCCGCAGCAGACGCCAGCGGCCCGCCTCCTCGTCGTATGAGATGCGGGCGTAGTGGCCTGTGGCCAGATAGTCGTAGCCCATCTCCAGGGCCCGATCCAGCAGCGCCCCGAATTTCAGCTCCCGATTGCAGTCGATACAGGGGTTGGGCGTCCGGCCCGCGCAGTACTCGTCTATAAATTTCTGCATGACACAGCTGGAAAAACGTTCCGTTTCATCCAGTAAATGGAATTCCATCCCCAGCCGCGCCGCCACGCGGCGGGCGTCCTCGGCGTTCCGGGCGGACAGGCAGTCCACCTCCGGGTCCCTGTAAAGACGGAGCATCGCGCCGCCGCAGACGTAGCCATGCTCCCGCAAAAGCGCGGCGGCGGTGGAGCTGTCCACCCCGCCGGACATGGCAATCAGTACGCGTTTGGAATTCTTCTTCATCATGAACTTCGCTCCTACGAAAAAAACGGGTATAAACAGGCAATATCTGTCAATGATAGTAATGCGGGAAAACGCCTCCCTCGCGGATCGCCGGAGAGGCCGGTATATGCGGATGTCAGCTCCGCCGCAGGAGTATGTCCCCGTTAGGCAGGCAGATGCTCTCAGTCGTCGGAGTGCTTCTGCAGAAACGCCTGATAGGGCAGCGCATCCGCCAGCCCCACCAGCGCCGGCTGAAAGCCGCCCGCATAGTCGAACTGTACGTCCTCCACGGTGTCTGCCGCCATCTCGTCCGGCAGCGCCAGTGTCACAGACGTGCCCTGATCGGGCCGGCTGTCCAGCACCATGCGGCCGCCGTGGCCCTCGGCGATGCGGCGGCACAGCGGCAGTCCCAGCCCCAGTCCGCAGGGCAGCGCCGCCAGCCGCTCCGGATGGAGGTAGCCGTCAAACACCGTCTCCATCCGCTCCACGGGGATACCGCCGCCGGTGTCCGTCACCGTCAGCAGCACCTGCTTCCGTTCAAACCGCAGGGACACCGTGACGCGGCCGCCTGTCGGTGTGAACTTCAGCGCGTTGGACAGCAGGTTCCACACCGCCTGCTCCAGCCGGTCCCGATGGATGGCAGCGGTGTGGTGCGCTGCGGCGCACTGGAACGTCAGGGTCGTGCCCCGCAGCAAAAACAAGGGCTCCGCCTGATGGCACAGGCCCGCCAGCCATTCTACCACGTCCGCATTTTCCTTGTAAAAAGGTTCGTCCGACAGCAGCATGGGCGCGTTGGACAGGTTGTTGGCCATCCGCAGCAGGGCATAATACCCCCGACTCAGTATGGCCGCGTCCCGATCCAGCGCGGCATCCCCGTCCCGCCGGTTGGGCGGAGCCAGACGGCTCACCGCCATGTGCATGCCGCCCAGCGCCGTGCGCATCTGAGCCGCCACATGGAGCAGCACCTCATTGAGCAGCTGTTCCCGCTGATGAGGGGCCGGCGATGGCGGTTGGATGTCCGGTGGTTGGATATCCGGCGGCTGGATATCTGCCGGCAGCGGCTTCTGTTCCTCGTTCATGTGCCACTTCCTTTCCTGCGTCGTTGTGAGACCGGCATGCCTGCCGGCACGGTAGTCTCCTTCACGCGCCTGTGAAGGCGCGGCACTACACTACTATATAATGTGGCCCGATGGCCGCCGCCATACACGGCAGTTACCGGTTGGTTATCCACACTATACCAAACGGTAACTGCAAAAACAAGTTTTTTGTCCTTTTTTGCTGAATCGGAAAAAATTTTAAAAAAGGGGTTGCATTTCTGAAAATATCGCATATAATACAAACATACCATACATTTGATATATTCCATCAGAGAGGAAGTCTTATTTTATGAGCATTAAAGTCGGTATCAATGGCTTCGGCCGCATCGGCCGTATGGTCATGCGCTGCTGCATGAACCACCCCGAGATCGAGATCGTGGGTATCAATGATCTTTGCCCCGCTGATTATCTGGCCTATATGCTGAAATATGATACGATGCACGGCAAGTTCGAGGGCGAGATCGGCAGCGCCGAGAACGCCATCATCGTCAATGGCCGCTCCATCCCCGTGTTTGCAGAGCGTGACCCCGCTAACCTGCCCTGGGCCAAGGTGGGCGCCGAGTACGTCATCGAGTCCACCGGCCTGTTCCTGACCAAGGAGAAGGCCGCAGGCCACATCGCCGCCGGCGCCAAGCACGTGGTGATGTCCGCCCCCTCCAAGGACGACACCCCCATGTTCGTCATGGGCGTCAACCAGGACACCTACACCTCCGACATGCAGTTCGTCTCCAACGCCAGCTGCACCACCAACTGCCTGGCCCCCATCGCCAAGGTGCTGCACGATAACTTCGGTATCGCCGACGGTCTGATGACCACCGTACACTCCACCACCGCCACTCAGAAGACCGTGGACGGTGTGTCTCTGAAGGATTGGCGCGGCGGCCGCGCCGCCTCCGGCAACATCATCCCCAGCTCCACCGGCGCTGCCAAGGCCGTGGGCAAGGTCATCCCCAGCCTGAACGGCAAGCTGACCGGCATGTCCATGCGCGTACCTACCCTGGACGTGTCCGTGGTGGATCTGACTGTGAACCTGAGCAAGCCCGCTACCTACGACGAGATCTGCGCTGCCATGAAGAAGGCCAGCGAGAACGAGCTGAAGGGTATCCTGGACTACACTGACGAGGCTGTGGTGTCCTCCGACTTCCTGGGCAACACCCACACCTCCATTTTCGACGCCAAGGCCGGTATCGCCCTGACCGACACCTTCGTGAAGGTGGTCAGCTGGTACGACAATGAGATCGGCTACTCCGACAAGATCCTGTGCCTTATCGAGCACATGTACAGCGTCGACCACAAGTAAAACGCCAATATCCTTTCAAAAAGGTTTTCCTTCTTTTTTGTTCCGGAAACAGCGCCGTCCCACCGGGACGGCGCTGTTTCTATTCTTTTGGCGAAACTTACGGCGGCGATACCGGTGATTTTCCGCAAAAAACGGGAATCCCACGATATTTATCAGAAATATGCCTATCTTTCCGCGGATTTGTATGGTACAATAGGTACAACTCAGAGGAGAGGGAAAGGAACCCCTTACAATGGAACAGAATCCGATCTTGAACGCCAAGCTGTCCATGGACAGCGATATTCCCCTGTATGCCCAGCTGGTGGGCATCATCAAACGCAATATCTCCACCGGTGCGCTGGCCGTGGGCGATCTGCTGCCCAGCGAGGCGGAGCTGTGCCGCTGGATGAACATCAGCCGCAACACCGTGCGGCAGGCCATCGGCGAGCTGGAGGACGAGGGACTGGTGGTCCGCAAGCGCGGCCGCGGCACCTTCGTGGCCGACCCCGCCACCAACCGCCGGGGCGTGCGGTACTCCTTCACCACCGAGGTGTCCTCGCTGGGTAAGGTGCCGTCCTCTACGCTGATCGACTTCGACGTGATCGTGCCCAGTCAGGCCGTGTGCGAGAAGATGGAGCTGCGGGAGGGCACGCCGGCGTACTGTTTCACCCGCGTGCGCAACGTGGACGGCGAGCCGCTGATCCTGGAGACCAGCTACTATCCCCAGTACATCTATCCCCATCTGACACGGGACATGCTGCAGACCCACAGCTTTTACAGCCTCCTGTACCATGTGGGCATCGTGCCCTTCGCCGCCGACGAGAGCTATGAGGCGGTGGTGCTGGACGCGGAGAAGGCCAAGCTGCTGGGTGTGAACGCGGGAAACTGCGCCTTCTATCACCAGCGGCTCACCCGTACCGAGGACGGGCGCATCTACGAGTACACCAGGAGCTTTATCCGCGGTGACCGCGTGCGGCTGGACGTACATATGCAGAAGAGCGGCATGAACTTTGTGCGTACCATCGATTGAACGACATAAAAAGGAAGCCGTCCTGCGGGACGGCTTCCTTTTTATGTGCTCTGTTACAGCGCGGCGGCGCCGATGATGCCCGCCTCGTTGCCCAGCTGTGCCGCCTGGATCACCGGCTGGGGACGCTCCGTACCGCCGAAGCAGTTGGCGGCCACGTAGCGGCGGATGGGGGCCAGCAGGCGCTCGCCCTGGCGGCTGATGCCGCCGCCGATGAGCACCATCTCCGGCGACAGGATATTCACCAGATTGGTGATGCCGGCGGTCTCGTAGCAGCGCTTGAACATCAGCGCCCAGTCAGCCACATCCTTTTTGGTATAGGGGATGATAATCGGGGTCCCGGTGGTGCCGGAGGAAGAATGGATGCGGACGATCTCCTCGTCCGGGACAGCCTGGAGCCCCAGGGGATAGGCCTCCCGCAGCTCCTCTTTGTTGGTGAAGGGAAGTTTCTGAAAATCCTCCTGGCTCTGAATACCGCCGATATCCAGTCCCGCGTATTTTTTCTGATAGAAACCGCCTTCCAATGCGTTCAGCCGCAGCAGCTGCTCCTTAATCTGAGTAAAAACTGTTTCCTTCATCTTCATTTCCGTTCTCCTCCCTGATATGCTTTTGCACCTTCCCTAAGCGCCTTCCGGTTCATTTCCAAAAATTTTGCAGGCAGCCGCCGCTCCAGAGCCGCCTCCACCTCGTCCAC
>ERZ772893.3238-NODE-3238-length-11727-cov-23.823766_pt1 | contig 11727 bp, 15 predicted proteins | sample MGYA00511482_ERZ772893 | MGnify/ENA primary metagenome ERZ772893 (study PRJEB29015, sample SAMEA2737687) | human gut metagenome | biome: human gut; feature: human-associated habitat; material: faeces | place: China | collected 2012 ...
ACGGCTCCACCGGGTCCCCCATCTCAGATGGGGGCTTAATATACGAATACAGTTAGGAGTTAGGAGCTAGGAGTTAGGAGTTAGGAGTGCTGGTGCGGCGCATGAAAAAATAGAAGCGCCGCGAGTAAAAATAATGGCGATGCCCGAGGGTTGTATGTAGTCACCAGTCACTAGCTACCAGTCACATGAGGCTCACAATCCCTAGCCACTAATCCCTAATCCCTGCTTTCAAACTTAACCCTTGTGGCGTGCTGCCCTTTGATTCCGTTTGAAAGCCTCGCTTGCATTAGAAATTAGAAATGGTGGTGCGTCGCATAAAAATATGGAAGCTCCGCGGAATTTTGATAGTGCTTCGCGCTATCGTCATCCCGAGCGAAGCCGAGGGATCTTTCTTGAACTGCTGTCAGTATCACATAAGCACCGGCAGGGAAACGACGCCTTGGTGCTACATATTTCTGCTTTCACGCATCCTTCGTTTAGCGGTCTGCAAAAAAGATTTCTCGCTTCGCTCGAAATGACGATACGAGAGTCTGATGTCTCCTAGTCTCCAGTCACCAGTCACCAGCCACTAGTCACACTAAAATACCAAAAGCCTCTCCGCCATTGGCTAGAGAGGCTTTCCCTTTATCCCAAAGCGACGCGGTCGCTGACCGTGCCACTGGTCTCTTCGAATTTCTTCAGCAGATCTTCGATGGTGAGATTTTTCTTTTCTTCCGGTGTATAATCCGCAATGATACGACCGCTGTTCATCATGATGAGACGGTTGCCGTATTTCAGCGCGTCTCTCATGTTGTGCGTGATCATCAGTGTCGTCAGATGCTGTTCGGTTACGATCTCATCGGTGATTTTCAGCACCTTGGACGCTGTCTTCGGGTCGAGAGCGGCTGTCGGTTCATCAAGAAGAAGGATGTCCGGCTTTTTCATGGTCGCCATGAGCAGCGTGAGAGCTTGGCGCTGCCCGCCGGAAAGAAGTCCGATGCGGGTGCCGAGGCGATCCTCCAGACCGAGATCCAGACGGGCCACCATGTCTCTGTATTTCTCATGATCTCCTGCGGAAAAAGCCCATTTCAGGCGGCGGCTCTCCCCTCTACGGGAAGCGAGCAGAAGATTCTCTTCGACCTGCATGCCGGCCGCAGTGCCTTTCAGCGGATCCTGGAAAACGCGGCCGATATACTTCGCTCTCTTGTATTCGCTGACGCGGGTGACGTCCGTGCCATTGATCTCGATCGTCCCTGCATCGGGAATATACGCACCGGCGATGGCATTGAGAAGCGTACTCTTGCCCGCGCCGTTGCCGCCGATGACGGTACAAAAATCACCGTCATTCAGAGTGAGCGACAGACCATTCAATGCTTTCTTTTCATTGCTGGTGCCCTTGAAGAAGGTTTTGCTGATGTTGGTAACTTTTAACATGGGATCAGCCTCACTTTCCGACATTGACTTTGCCTTTGATCATTGGCGCAGCCAGTGCAAGGACAACAATAATAGCAGTAAAAAGCTTCAGGTCATTCGGCGGCATGCCCATATAGAGGACGACAGCGATGACCACACGGTAAATGACGGAGCCGAGGATGACGGCAGCGAGAGAAGCAGAGAAGCTGTCGACGCCAAGAATAACTTCGCCGATGATGACAGATGCGAGCCCGATGATGATGGTGCCGATGCCCATGCCTACGTCAGCAAAGCCGTTGTTCTGTGCAACGACCGCGCCGCAGAGACCGATGAGGGCATTCGAAATGAAAAGACCGATGATGATCATGGTATCGGTATTTACACCCTGGGCGCGCACCATCTGTGTATTATACCCGGTCGCGCGGATGCACATGCCAAGCTCGGTACCGAAGAACCAGTAAATGAAAGCACTGCAGAGGAAAAGCAGCACTGCCGGCACGAGGAAGGCCGCGACAGAGTTGCTCACATTGAGGAGGCTCGCCGTGGTAGAGAAGATGGTGTCCACACGAAGCAGGGAAATATTCGCTTTCCCCATGACGTGCAGGTTCACCGAGTAGAGCGCGATCATGGTCAGGATCCCTGCGAGGATCGCCGGGATCTTAAGTTTCGTGTAAAGAATACCGGTCACGATACCAGCCAGAAGACCGCCGAAAGCACCGGCTGCAATGGCAAGCCATGGCGAAGCACCGGCTGCGATCATAGATGCTGCGATAGCACCGCCCAGCGGGAAGCTGCCTTCGCAGGTCATATCCGGTACATCCAGTACGCGGAAGGAAAGAAATACGCCGATGGCCAGAATGGACCACATGAGCCCTTGGGCAACGGTGGAAAATGCTAAATCTGCCATGTAAATTCAATGCTCCTTTTCTGCTATGCTACGGATTAAAAGTGACTTGTGACTGGTGACTTAAGGAAACGCTGATTCAATCACAGAATCAGTGTTTCCTTAAATGGCACCTTCGGGCATCGCCTCATATATACGCGGCGAAGCTGCCACCTTCATTCTTAATTCTTAATTCTTAATTCTTAATTCTTAATTCCTAACTTCTAATTTTTTACGGTCTTGCCGGCTGTCCATCATAAAGATAGAGCTTTCTGCCGCGCTGCCAGATGTCACCGGGGAGTGGAATATTGAGTGCATTCACCTGTCTCATGTTAATGACAAGATCCGGATCATGCTGCTTGGTGATGAGGATATCCTTCGGAATCTTTTCTCCTGCAAGAAGCCAGCAGGCCATACGCCCGCCGGAGAATCCCATGCGGTAATAGGACGGAGACACGGAGAGGACTGCTCCGCGGGAAACCATTTCCTTCTGCTCGCCAATGATCGGCACCCAGGCGTCTGTGGCGATCTTCACCATTTCATCAAAGTGTGCAAGAACCATCGGATCTTCCGGCATATAGACACATTTGACCTGCGAGATCAGGTTTTCAAACTGCGGCCCTGCTTTTTCGCTGTCGTTATACTTGATCTCCACCAGCTTCAGCTGCTTCTGCTCTGCAACGGCGCGAAGCATCTTGACCTGCTTTAGAGCCCCCTCATCCTTGGGATTGTAAATCACACCCAACGGGTCGAGCTTCATGAAGCGCGATGCCATGCGTACCTGATTCACGACCTGCGGATAGTCGCTGATACCGGTGAAGTTGTCATGGTCCTCGAAGTCTTTGTCCTTCTGGAAATAAAGAACGCCGACGCCGACGACAGGGATGCTCTTCGTCACCTTTGCGGCCGCTTTGGCTGATGGAGTGCCGATGGCAATGATGAGATCCTTCTTGCTGCGGACGAATTGATTCACCGCGCTCTTCACTTTGCGTTCACTGCCAGCTGCTTTGACGAGCTCGACCTTCATATTCTTTCCGTCCTGATAGCCGCCGGCTTCAAGAGACGCCATGACGCCTTCGAGCATCTTATCCTGCTCGGGCAGATCGTCCGACTGCAGGATACCGATGCTATAGACTTCCTTCCTGGCGATAGGGACCGGCGGATTTTCATCCACAGGTACCGGTCTGTCATTATAGAGGAGAATAGCCATCGCGATATTGCAGATAGCGAAAATGAGCATGAGCCACCACAGCTGTTTCAGTTTCGAAGCCAATGAGGTTTTCCTTTCTCTTTTATACAAGGAAAAGTAACCTCTTCCTCTTTCACGGAAAAGGTTACTCCTTTGTATGCCTTACTTATACACCGGGAACATGCAAACCGTATCCCCCGGCAAATGCCTGCTTAAGGTAATTCAGCGTTTCCTTACTACTACATCATTTCCGCGCGGTCCAGAACCGACTGCGGGATGGTGATGCCAAGCGTTTCCATTTCTGCTTTATTGATGTAAAGTTTCGATTTGTCAGCGCCTTCGACAGGGAAATCCTTGACCTTTTTATTGCCCTTCAGGATCTCTGCTGCCATCTCACCTGCTCTATGACCAATGTCATAGAAGCTGATAGATTCCGAAGCAAGGACGCCGGACTTCACATGACCCACCTCTGCACCATAGACCGGGATCTTTTCCTTATTCGCAACGGCCATCAGTGTCGGAATGGATGATGCGATGATATTATCCGTCGGAACGAAGATCGCATCGACCTTGCCTCCGAGGAAGCCCTCGGCCACCTGCTGCACATCATTCACCGAGTTCACCGTGAGCTCGATGACTTCGATGCCAAGCGGCTGGCAAGCCTTTTTCAGACGATCGGCCTGAATGACGGAGTTGATTTCACTGGAATTGTAAATGATACCGACTTTCTTTGCGTTCGGCTGGATCTCATGAATGAGTGCCACCTGCTTATCCAGCGGACCTCTGTCGTGGGTCCCTGTGATATTGCTGTCCGGCGCTTTTTCCGACTTCATGAGCTTCGCATTTTCGAAATCAGCGATCGCAGTACAAATGATCGGGATCTTGTCCGTCGCATTCGCCATCGTCTGCGCCGCCGGTGTAGAGATCGCGCAGATCAGGTTGTAGTTCCCGGAAACGAAGCGATTGGCGATCGAGCGTAGATTCGACTGGTCGCCCTGGGCATTCTGCTGATCGATATCGATCTTGTCTTTCAGCCCCTGTTCATTCAGTGCATCGACAAAGCCTTTGTTCGACTCATCCAGTGCCGGATGCTGTACGATCTGTACCACCCCGACCTTCATCTTCGCATCGCTCTTGCCGCCGTCACTGCCGCCGCAGCCTGCGATGAGACCCGCAGCCATCAGCCCGCAAAGACCTGCCGTCAAAATTTTCTTCCATTTTTTACCTGCCATTCTACTTTTCCTCCATTTCTATTTTGCAAGCACATGACCCTTCATCCGCCTCCGAAAATACCATCCTACGTCTTGCTCACCAGCGGCTGCGTCTTGTACTATGCATTGGGTTAAAGAAATTATAACACACGGGCATAGATTTGGAAAGAGAAATGGGGCTTACGGCATGGGGAAGCCATTCGTTCATAGGAAGCCGACTTACAAGCCCTGCCCCCAAAGCCCTTTCCCCTCCTCCCCATTCATGGTATGATTAAGCCGCAAATATATTAGCAAAGAAGGTTTTCCCATGACAAATGATACCCCCACACCGACGTCCAAGCCCGCCAAAAAGAAGCTACTCCACATCGAATTTTTGCGCTTCCTCTGCATCTGGCTTGTCATGTTCACCCATAGTGCGACCGAAGGTTTCTCTATTTTCATTCACCGCCCCGAGTCGCTCTTTTATCCTTTCTACCTCGCCGTCCCCTTCTGGGTAAAGACCGCGGTGCCTATCTTTTTCATGATCTCGGGCGCACTGCTCCTGGGACGCGAAGAGCCGATCTCCACCATCTTCAAGAAACGCATCTGGCGCTTCCTTCAGGTCATCTTTGTCTTCTCTCTCATCAACTATGTCTGGTTCTACCACAATCTCCCCCTCACCATCCCCGGTCACATCGCGAAATTCTTCACGATGCTCTACTCCTCGCAGATGGCAACCGCTTATTATTTCTTATACATATATATTGGCTTTCTCCTGATGCTCCCCATCTGGAGAAAACTGGTGAAGGCCATGACGGAGGATCTCTATCTCTACCTCATCGGGCTCAATCTTTTCTTCGTTGGCTGCGTGCCTGTCATTTCCTTTCTCATTTTCAAGGGCGGTGCGGAGATGAACTACTTTATAAACCCTCTCCTCGCGATCAGCGAGCCGTCCTTCTACTTCCTCATGGGCTACTGGATCGAGCATGTACTCCCTGACACATGGCTGACGAAGAGAAATCTTGCAAGACTAGGGCTTATCGCCATCATCGGCACCGCCATAGCCGGCTTCATGACCTACTACCACGGCGTATGCGCCGGCGGCATGACGGAAGCCATCTCCGAGCGCTTCTACGACTCCTTCCTCTTTCTGAATACCGCCTTCGTCTTTTGCCTCACCCGCTGGTACTTCATGACCCACCACATCTCCGATGCTTGGTCGCGCCGCCTCATCTTCCTCGGAGGCATCTCCTTCGGTGTCATGCTCTTCGAAGAGATCACAAGAAATCTCACACACATCATCCTCTCCCGCGTTCTTCTGGTCTATCTCTACCGCTTCCCCTTCTTCGATGCCGTCATCTGGATCACTCTTGCCTACGCACTCGGTGTGGTGCTGACGTGGGGAATCAAGAAGATCCCGTATTTCAGAAAACTGATCTGATGAATCCCGCCGGTCATATAGGTGATGCATGCTCACTGGGAAACCCAGCCCCCCATAAAGCGTGTTGCCGCACGGTCGCTGCATGCAAAAAGGCTATGTGAAATAACGATCATCTCATTTTCGCGTTCCATCTGCCGCGGGAGACTTGCAGCTCTCATAGGAGTGACCGGGGAACCTTATCCTAGCTGTCTTTCCTGCCATAGTCACCCTATCCGCCCCTTTCGGGCACCTTCCCCTAGAGGGGAAGGCTGCGATACGAGAATACCATCTTCTAAAAAAGGCGGCGAAGCCGCCACGAGAGCCCTGAACCTTGTACCCTGAACCCTGAACCAAATGAAAACAAAGTAAAAAGGGGCTGTGAAGAAATGAATCCTCATTTCTTCACAGCTCCTTTTTTCGTGCTTTTGACAGGTTCTATTTCTTACCTTCGACAAATACGGTCAATTTCTGCATTTCCCTAGTGCTTATCGCTCGCATAGTCCATTTTATCTATGTTTCTTTATCTGCTATACGCTCGATAACTTTCCGCAAAAATAGGGTTCATTGCTACCCTATTGCTACCCACTGCCACCCTGTTACTGCCCTTACTCCTTGCCTTCTTTTTCCGGCCCATAGAGCCGTTCCATGCCCGCCTTCGTTACCAGCCATGTGCGGCCGGACTTGCGGAACTCCTCGCCTTCGATCAGACGCGGTGGTCTTCCCTGCGCTCCAGTGCAGAGCTGCTTCACGGACGACTGGGCGACTCCCCAGCGCTCTCCTGCCTCTGCGGTAGTCATGATGTCTGTGAAATCGTACTTCATGCGTGCCTCCTTACTTCGATAATGCCAGTGCCAAATTGATAAGCGACAAAATGAATGCGATAATAGAAATAACGAATGCTAATTTTGTTTTATCCATGGCTTTCATGATATAATGGATAAAGAAGGAAGGTCGCCCCTCATCTTGAGAGGCGTTCCCTTCTTCAGGGATTTCCTTAATCCCGGTGCAGCATGCTGGTCGTAAGATTGATGATAGCCGTGAGAAGATTAATCATCAGGATTGCCCGGCTTGCTTTTTCTTTATCCATTATCATGCTTTCACCTCCTTTCTATATTTATATTATACACGTTTTCGTCAATAATATCAAGTGAAATATTCTATTTTTATCCGATTTTATCGCACTTTTCAGCATTTTCGCAAAATAAAAAAAGACGTCTTGATTTAACGATTTACTAAATCAAGACGTCTTTTTTTATCGCTTTGCGGCTTCCTCTGCCGCATTTAGAGCAGCAAGCTCGCGCATCGAAAGTTCCCAGCACTGTGCCCTTTCTTTCCGCGCCTTGCGCGCTGCCTCCTGCGCCTTGCGCGCTGCCTCCTCTGGCACAATGTAACCGGCGCCAAAAATACCTTTCCTTACTTCGCGCTGGGCGTCCATGGCGCGAACAAATACGCCAATGTCTTCGCGGTATTCGATTCCATATTTCGAAAACAACGCCACGGCGCTCGATGTCATCACGTTGTCTGGATGCGTGTACACCGGCTTTGGTGGCGCTTTCTTGGCCTTGATGTTCGCGGCATTCGCTTCATCAAGTATGCGGTACAGGTCTGGCGCGCTCCGGATCAGTGGACCTTTGGACGACACGAAACTGGTACTCACGATGGCTCCATTCTCATATGTCACTGGCACCCCGACACAAATACGGCTATGCGCCGGGCGGATGCCAATGCATGTGAGATGCGGCGCAAAAAGGAAATAGTCGATCCCGCGATCTTCGTATAATTTCACAATCTTCGTCATAATAGAGAATGGCGGGTTGCCTATGACTACGCAGCCAGCAGGATAATCATAACTCTCAAAGTCTCCGCCCGGCCAGAAGGGACGGACTACCGTCCGCCCCTCCCACTCCATTTCCTTAATCGCCCAGTCCTTTACAGCCTCATAAATTGCACCCGGTGTATAACAGTCATCTGTGGTTTTCTTTGGTTTGAACTTGTCGACAAATTCTTCATAAGTATTAGATTTTGACATATGCTCTCCTATTTCTTAGCCAACGCATACAGGAGCCCACCTGAAATCGCAATCCACAGATCGCGCTGACGGGTCTTTACTCTAATTTTCCGTTTTGCCTCTTGCTCTAACTTTTTCAATGATTGATTGGCTCTGTCTAATGATTTCTGCGTCTGAGCGTTCAAGCTCTTGGACGCGGTCAGCTCTTTCTGCACTGTCTCTAATTGCTGATTGGCTTCTGTCAGCTGCGTTTTCTGCTCGGTCAAGAGCTGCTGCTTGGTCTCGTTGTTCTTCTCGAGCTGATTCAAGTTCACTTCGAGTCTCGTCAGCTCGCTTTCCGATATCTGATACATCCCCTCGGCCCGCGAAGTAGAACCAGCAGCTAGCCACAAGAAGCACGCCAGCAGCAACGGCAGTAAGTATTTTTTTAGTATTTTCATTCATGTTTCCTCCTATAGACCCTGGTTCTGGTAAAATATTGCTTTCCCTCGGAGTATATTTCCGCCGCTCATCCACTCATCATCTTCGGACAAGACGGCTAAATCCCATCTCTCGCAGGTCGTCGCTGGTCCGTACCCATCAAGATCTGCTGCTTCCGCGTGTGTCATGAAATGGTCCACATCGACCGGGATATCAAACACGTCAGCGATGGCCGCCGATAGCATAGCGAGCGATTCGATCTGAGCATCCGTTGGCGGCTCATCTCCAAGGTTAGCTCTCCATGGGTCTCTGTATGCTGTGGCCCCTTCACAACAGCACAAAGCAATAGCAATGCTGCCTGTATTCCTGTGCCATGTCGCCGTAGGGATCGTATCAAGGGGACGGCTGCAAATGATTTCACCGTCCCCATCAATGCAAAAATGGTAGTCACGAAAGCTGGTGTAGTGTCCACCAGCCGTCCAGTGCCAGTACACCACGACGGGGTTAGGATACCGATAAAATGACGGGCGTGCTTCTTCAAGCATCCTCCTGATGGTGTCCATATCCATGTTTATCCCCTCCGTCTCTTCAGCAGTGCTGCTAGGTCATGCACGGCAGACACACCGGCGTCATCCAGATTTTCCACGATGGACAGCAGTTCGGACGATGCCAAGTAAGCGATCACAAGATTTGCGAACTCACTTCGTCCCAGCATGAAGTCCACCAGTGCGCCCGCCACGACAAGTAGCATGTACACGGAAATCTTTTCGACAAACTGCGTCCTCATGGCATGGCTATTGATGACGCCCGCCCGGTGTGCTGCCGGTATCCCTTTGAATGAATCGACGAGGGATGGTTTCTCCGTCATGGACTGCGCAAGATAGCCATAGGACAGTGCGATAAACTTGGCGAACAAATCTACGCACACGATGCAGGCAAACGCCGTGAAGAGCTCTAGGTGCCGTTCAAGGGCAAGGAATACGATGCCGAGCATCGTCTTATATGGCCAACCCATATACAGCCCGTCAAACACTTTCCCTACCCAGATACTGATCTCATTCAGATTCATTGGTCTTCACCTTGTCCCCTTCTTTCACTTCAGCTTTCTCTGCAAGCGGCTTACTCCTTACACATTTGGGATTCGTACAAAGTCCTGTTTTCTCATCCATTTTCGACATGCAAAGGAAACATCTCTTTTCCATTACAGCTCACCTCTCTTAGTCGTGTACTCTTCTGCCAGCGCGGCGCGCTCCGCAATCAGTTCATCCTGCAGCGTCTCATTTTTGAGCGCTGCAGCTTTCACGATCTGCTCGTCCAGCTCATTAAACTTAGATTGATATTCTGCATCCAACGCCGCCAAGGCCTGCGCCTGCAGCTCTTCCGGTGTCGGTTCCGGTGCTACGTATGGAATTGGTTTACCATCGTTCCCACGTACATATTCGCCGGAAAGGTATTTGTCATAGTCTTCTGCAGTAATGATTTCTACAACAGCCGCATCGCTAAAGAGCTTCTGCCCTTCTTCCAGCAGCTTCTGGACTCTTTCAGTGTTTTTGTCTTTTGTGGGATTGAAGTCACAGATGACGGATCCCACACGCTTGCCGGCGTCATCAAAGCCGGCGCAATAATAATCTACATTGGTTGCACTCATGTTTTTGCCTCCTACAATAAAATCGAGGTGATTAAATATGCGTAATCCTAATGGATACGGTTGTATCAAAAAATTATCCGGTCAGCGCCGGAGGCCCTTTGCATTTGTAGTGTCTGAGAATGGTAAGCAAAGAATTATAGAGTACTTTACTAACCAAGCAGACGCTCAGATTTTTCAGGCTGATTATAACAAGGTCCATCTTCATCACGTCCTTCCAGGTCATCAGGTCACATTAGCAGAGCTATATCATAGATGGCTCCCTGCTCATATATCAGATACAGATCCATCAGCCTCAGCTCTTGCCAGCTATTCCAATTCGTTCAAGCATCTGGAAATTCTGCATTATGAACCATTCCAAGATTTGAAATACATGGATTACCAAAAAATCTTGGATGGCATGCGAAAAAGCGGGCTATCTTACAGCTCATGTAAAAAAGTCCGCTCTTTGATTTCGTTACTAGAAAAGTATGCCAGCAAAATCGAACTCACAAATAAAAGCTATGCTCCCCTACTGTCTATCGGAAAAAATAAAGCCATCCGCCCGCACAAACCATTTAGCCGCCAGAAAATCAATAGACTTTGGCAGCACGTTGGAGAGCCCGGAATCGATACGGTGCTCATACTGCTATATACCGGTATGCGTGTTGGCGAAATGCTGGCTTTGCAAAAGAGTGATGTCAACATGCGTCAGCATTACATACGTATCACCAAGAGCAAGACGGCTGCTGGCATCAGAGTCATCCCCATCCATAGCCGTATAATGCCGCTTGTGGTATGCCGGATGGATTCACCCGGAACCGCTCTGATTACTGATGCAAGCGGAAGGCCCTATGACTACAGCCGTTATTGCATTGCATGGCGTGCCGTGATGCAGCTCATCAACGCGACGGGTCACACAACGCATGATTGCCGTCACACCGTAGCTACTTTGCTAGATAATGCCGGGGCCAACGAAACAGCCAAGCGACGCATCTTAGGGCACGCAGGCGGCGATGTCACCGAACGCGTCTATACCCACAAAAATATTCGTCAGCTCCGGAAATGCATTGAGCTATTAAAATAATGTTACTAATGCGCTACTGTAGAAAGGGAGCAACCACGATTTCACTTTATATTTTGTGATTTCGTGGTTGTTACTACTGTTTCCAGCAAATCCGATGAAAATACAGTGATTCCAGAATTAATGATTCCTAGAAATGCCCACAAACAGCGTAAATATTGGATTGTAATAAAAGCAAATCTTTTTAGGTGCCGTGCATATTCTCCATAGTTCTCTCCTCCGAAAACAACCAGTATACAGTGGGGATTATCTACAAATGATCCTGGAATGGGTGCAGCTGTTTTTAACTATCCCGTTACCTTCAATCCTTTTATTGCTTTAGCCGGAGCAACAGGATTAGGGGTAAATAACTATGCAAACGATGCCGTCGTTACAGAACTGGGAACGACAGCATGTACAATAGACAGCACACCTGCTGCATATGCAAGCCATTACAGAGTTGTCGTCATTGGCCGGAATTAGACAGTGGGGAAGTTTTGGGCCCGTTGATAATGAGAGTTTCATCATTTTGCCTATT
>ERZ772893.3248-NODE-3248-length-11673-cov-6.413066_pt1 | contig 11673 bp, 6 predicted proteins | sample MGYA00511482_ERZ772893 | MGnify/ENA primary metagenome ERZ772893 (study PRJEB29015, sample SAMEA2737687) | human gut metagenome | biome: human gut; feature: human-associated habitat; material: faeces | place: China | collected 2012 ...
GGCCGGCCAGTTCGGCCCAGTTGTGCAGGTCGCGGGCGGTATAGCCCACCACCACGGCCTTGCCGGTGGTGCCGCTGGAGGCGTGCAGGCGGACGATGTTGTCACGCGGCACGGCGAAAAGACCGAAGGGATAGTAATTGCGCAGGTCCTGCTTTTCGGTGAAGGGCAGGTTCTTCAGATCGGCCAGGCTCTTGATGTCGCCGGGCTTGATACCGCTCTCGTCGAAGCGTTTGCGGTAGAAAGGCACATTGGCATAGACACGGGAGCAAAGGTCCTGCAGACGGCGCAATTGCAGGGCTTCGATATCTTCGCGGGGCAGCGTTTCCTTGTCGATATTGAAAATCACGGCGTTTCTCCTTGAAATCCTGAGTAGTCTATGGATGACGCAAAAGTCCCCCAAGGTCAAGATATCTGCTTGAAAAACATGGATAACATATTGCAATGCAATGTCTTTTTTTATGCTAGGAACAATGCGCCGGGCCATCCCCGGGCCGGGCGGGATTGTTGCCCTCGGGTACGCTTTGAGGTATGGGAGGGACATGCAAAACCTTATCTCTACCCCCAAGAAATATTCGGAACTGCCTACGGCGGAAAAAATGGCCGTCATCAAGGCGTGGCTTGAGGAACACAAGGCTGTCGACGTGGCCGAGATCGACCTGGCCGGCCAGGGTGCCTTCACGGACGCCCTGCTGGTGGTCAGCGCCACCTCCGTGCGTCATGCCCAGAGCCTGGCGGACGGCGTCTCCGCCCTGTGCCATGAACAGAACTACGAATACCTGCGCATGGAAGGCTACAACACCGGCCAGTGGATCCTGGTGGACTGCAACGACATCGTGGTCAACATCTTCCAGCAGTCCGTGCGTGACCTTTATCAGCTGGAGAACCTGTGGGGCGCGGCTGCCGCTGCCCTCAACAAGGAGCCCCGTGCATGACCCCCACCCTGTTGCTCATCCTTGACGGCTGGGGCCTGACGGAAAAAGGGGAAGGCAATGCCCCCTGGGTGGCAGCCACGCCCCATCTGGATGACCTGATGGCGCGCTGCCCCCACAGCCGCCTTGCCGCCTCCGGGCGCGAAGTGGGCCTGCCTGCCGGCTATATGGGCAACTCCGAGGTGGGACACCTCAATATCGGTGCGGGACGCATCGTCTATCAGGACATGACGCGCATCGACGTGGCCCTTGAGGACGGCTCCCTGTTCCACAACCCCGTGCTGCAGGACGTGCTGGAAAAAACACGCCGCAGCGGCGGCCGTCTGCATCTGGCGGGCCTGCTCTCCGACGGCGGTGTGCACAGCCACATCAACCATCTGGTGGCCCTGTGCGCCATGGCTTTCGCCGCCGGTGTGCCGGTGCGCATCCACTGCTTCATGGACGGGCGCGATACCCCGCCCCAGAGCGGCGCCTCCTATGTGCGCAGCCTGCTGGAACAGATCGTCTCCATGAAGGACGTGCGTGTGGCCAGCCTGGCGGGGCGCTTTTATGCCATGGACCGCGACAAGCGCTGGGAGCGCGTGTCCGAGGTCTGGGATCTCATGGTCCACGGCAAGGGCCGCAAAGCCACGGATGCCGTGCAGGCTGTGGAAGATTCCTATGCCGAGGGCGTCAGCGACGAATTCATCAAGCCCGTGCTGCTGGAAGGCGAGGATGCCTCCACCCTGCAGGACGGCGACGGCCTGTTCTTCTACAATTTCCGCGCCGACCGCATGCGCGAGCTTTCCCAGGCCTTCGTAGACGCGGACTTCACCGCTTTCGAGCGGGGCAGGGTGCCGCAGCTGGCTGCCGTGGCTTCCATGACGGCCTACGACGCCCACTTCCCCCTGCCGGTGGCCTTCCCCAAGGAATCCGTGACCATGGGCCTTGGCGAAGTCGTTTCGCAGCAGGGCATGCACCAGCTGCGTCTGGCCGAAACGGAAAAATACGCGCACGTCACCTATTTCTTCAACGGCGGTGTGGAAGAACCCCTGCCGCTGGAAGACCGCATCCTCGTGCCTTCGCCGCGCGAGGTGCAGACTTATGACCAGAAACCGGCCATGAGCGCCCGCGAGGTCACGGACAAGTTCGTGGAAGCTTGGCAGAGCGGCCAGTACGACCTGGTGGTCTGCAACCTGGCCAACGGCGATATGGTGGGCCATACGGGCGTGCTCTCCGCCGCCGTGGAAGCCTGCACGGTGGTGGATGAATGCGTGGGCCGCATGGTGGCTGCCGTGGAGGCCCGCAAGGGCCGTATGCTGCTCATCGCCGACCACGGCAACTGCGAAGTCATGAAGGACGGAGAGGGCAAGCCCCAGACCGCCCATACCACCAATCCCGTGCCCTGCATCCTGCTGGATGCCTCCGGCAAGGAATGGCGCCTGCACGACGGCAAGCTGGCCGATGTGGCCCCGACCCTGCTGCGCATGTGGGGCATCGCCCAGCCCGAGGCCATGACCGGGACGCCGCTGGTGGAGGAAGCCCATGTCCGGTAGCCAGAAACCTTTGGAGCCTGTGGCTCCTGACGGCATGGAGCTGCTGTTCTTCTACCGCTGCCCCCACTGCCTGCGCCATGTACCGCTGGTCAACCCGGTGGAGCCGCGCAATGTGCGCTGCGACGGCTGCGGCAAGCAGTTCCCCATCATCCCGGTGGACGAGCACGGCCTGCATTATGTGCGCATCATGCTGGCCAACGGCAAGGCCGCTGCCAATCCCGACTATCTGTAAGCGTCGCCATACGGCCGGAGGAAAGTCCTCCGGCCGTTTTCTCTGCCGCGATGCTTTTTTCTCCACGCTACCAAATATACCGAGCAAACGACATGAAGATCTGTCCCGTCATCTTGTGCGGGGGCGCCGGTACACGCCTGTGGCCCCTGTCCCGTCGCAAGTATCCCAAGCAATTCATGGACCTGGGCGGCCATACGCTGTTCGAGGACACGCTGCAGCGTCTTGCGGCCGTGCCCGGACTGGCCGCGCCCGTGGTCATCTGCAATGAAGAGCAGCGCTTTCTTGCCGCCGCAGCCCTGCAGCGTCAGGGACTGAATGGCCGGATCCTGCTGGAACCGGAACCGCGCAATACGGCACCGGCCATCGCCGCTGCCGCGCTGGCCGTGACGGCCGCCTGTGACGTGGAAGACGGTGATCCTGTCCTGCTGGTCCTGCCTTCGGACCATGTGCTGGAGGATCTGCCGGCTTTTGCCGCTGCCGTCACACAGGCTGCGGAGTGTGCCCGCGAAGGGGCCCTGGTCACCTTCGGGGTCACGCCGGACCGTCCCGAGACCGGTTACGGCTATATCGAAAAGGGCGATGCCCTGGCTTCCGGTTTCGCGGTCCGCCGTTTCGTGGAAAAGCCCGCGCAGGAGGCTGCCGAGGCCATGCTGGCGCAGGGCGGCTATTTCTGGAACAGCGGCATGTTCGTGTTTCGCGCCTCCCAGTATCTGGCCGAGCTGGAAGCGCAGGCTCCGGCCATCATGGCCGCGGTGCGCAAGGCCTGGGCCCTGCGCCGGGCCGATTATGACTTCATCCGCCTGCATCGGGAATCTTTTGCCCACTGCCCCTCTGATTCGGTGGACTATGCCCTGATGGAGAAAAGCGCGCATGTGGCCATGGTGCCGCTGCCGTGCCGCTGGAGCGACCTGGGATCCTGGGAAGCCATCTATGAAAACAGCACGCAGGATGCGGAAGGCAATGCCTGCGTGGGCGATGTGATGGCCCAGGACAGCCGGGGATGCTACATCCATGCCGGAAGCCGCCTGGTGACGACGCTGGGCGTGAAGGATCTTGTGGTGGTGGAGACCGGCGACGCCGTCCTGGTGGCCGACAGGGCCCGCAGCCAGGAGGTCAAGACCCTGGTGGCCCGTCTTGCCGCCCAGGACCGGCACGAGCAGGAGATGCATCTGCGTGTGTACCGCCCCTGGGGCTGGTATGAGACCCTGGCCTTGGGCGAGCGCTTCCAGGTCAAGCGGATCCAGGTCAATCCCGGAGCCGCGCTTTCCCTGCAGCGTCACCGGCACCGGGCCGAGCACTGGGTCGTCATCGCCGGGGAAGGTCTGGTGCGCGTGGGGGACGAAGAGATGCACCTGCATGTGGACCAGTCGGTCTACATCCCCCAGAAGACCATGCATCGGCTGAGCAACGCTTCGGCACAGCCGCTGGAGATCGTGGAAGTCCAGACCGGTGATTACCTGGGCGAAGACGATATCGAGCGTTTTGACGACCGTTACGGGCGTGAATGAGCCTGAGATGGCCTGAGGCCATCACCAGATACCAAGGCTGCGGGAGATTTCCCGCGGCCTTTTTTTATTTCTGGCGTTAGCCTGGTGAGCGTCACGACGCGAAACGAAATGGCGGACGATTTGGGGGATGGCCCAGGGACAGGCATCAGGCAAACGTCCCCGATAACGTCTCGCAGTCCTTCAGAGCCCGTCTGATATACGACGCAGCCAGATGGATGAAACAAATCTTGCTTTACAATCATCCTGACGTTTTTTCTGGTGCCACAGGGCGATCGTCGGATACAGGGCAGGCCCGGGAAAAACTTTTTTGGCGAGGAGGGGGCGCGAGGGGGCACTGCTTTTGTTCGCAAAAGGGGGGCCTCCTCGTTTGCAGGGAAAAATGGGCGCAGACGGATGCGCCGCAGCTCTCCTGTCTTCTACAGGCATAAAAAAGGGGGGAGCATCGCTGCTCCCCCCAAAGATGACACATGGTCGAAGATTACTCTTCGTCGCCTTCCCACTTGATGAAGCCGGGATTGACGTTGACCATGGCGTTGACGATCAGTTCCACCAGGCCGCCGTAGGCGAAGCTGTTCTTGGTGTACAGATCGCTGTGTTCCAGCATTTCGCGGATCTGGCCCTTGCAGTTGGAGCAGGGAGCGCAGATGTACTTCTTGGTCTCGGGGCCAAGGCAGTCCTTGAAGGCCTGGGCGATCTGCCACATCTTTTTGCGGCCGGAGATGTTGCCGCGCCATTCGTCGATGTTCTGACGGGTCATGATGGCGAAGCCGGAACCGCCGCCGCAGCAGTAGTTTTCCACGCCGTGGCAGGGCATTTCGCGGAACTGGGGGGCGATCTTGTGCAGGATGTCGCGCTGGGGCTGCACGATACCCATCAGACGCACGGCATTGCAGGGGTCATGCAGGGTCACGGGGAAGTTGTTGCGCGAGGGATCCAGCTTCAGGCGGCCGGACATGACGATGTCACGCAGGGTCACATAGCAGGATTCACGGGGCACCTGGTATTCGTAGGGGATGACGCGGTCGGCGATGACGGTCATGGCCTTGTGGGCGTGGCCGCATTCACCGATGACGATCTTCTTGGCGCCCAGTTCCTTGGCGGCCTGCATGTGCTGCAGGGCGATACGGGCGGTCTGGGCGTCGTCGTAGAACACGCCGTAGTTCACGCCGTCATAGGCCACAGCCTTGCTGGACAGGGTCCAGGACAGGCCGGCTTCCTGGAAGATCAGGGAGAAGCTGGCGATGTTTTCGGGCCAGGCCATGACTTCGCCGGCGTTGTGGATCAGCAGGATGTCGGCGCCCTTCACGTCGAAGGGGGTGTGGATGCCCACGCCGGTGATCTCGGTGTAGTCCTCGTCGATGAACTCCACGTTTTCTTTCACCACGTCGGGGGTCATGCCGGTGGAGGAGCCCACCTTCATCTGGTTGATGGTGCCCTTTTCGTGCAGTTCGCGGGGCGAGAAGCCCAGTTCCTGGCTGAACAGTTTGCGGATCTCACGGGCGATGAGGCCGTTGTCCACACCGATGGGGCAGGTCTGGGCGCAGCGACGGCAAAGGTTGCAGCGGTAGGCCAGTTCGCCCAGACGGGCAACGGTCTTCCAGTTCAGGCCCATGTCACCGTAACGCCATTTGGCCAGAGGCTCTTTCTTCACATACTGCTTGTAGATGCGGCGGAAGATTTCAGAGCGGTAGTTGGGACGGTACATCTCGTTGTGGCCGGACATCTCGTACAGATGGCAGGCGTCGGAACAGGAGTTGCACTGGGCGCAGTAGTCCATGCTGGTTTCCAGCATGGGCAGGAAGGTCCAGTTGTTCTCCTTGCTGAACAGCTTGCGCATGCCGTCCAGGAAACGGTTGACCAGCTCTTCTTCTTCCTGGGGGGTCTGGGGCTTGGGGATGTTCAGCACACAGACTTCGTCCAGGATGCAGGCCACTTTGGCCTTCTGGTCGTCGGAAACGGGCTTCCAGGGCATCTTGACGAGGTCAAGGCCTTCCACATCGGGGATGTCCTTGAGGTCGATGCTGACCATCTGGCCTTCGGCCGTGGAAATATCAGTCAAACGCAGCGTATCTTTCATGATGTACTCCCTAGTCCTTCTTGGGGGATTCGGTAGCGATGTCGAGCCAGGTCTTGGTGCCCTGACCGTTGATGTGGTCGGCAGCCCAGCTCACCTTGAACTGCAGGGCCTGCTTCATCTTCTCGTTGTTCTTCTGGCTGAAATCGGTGGGGGTGTCGCCCCAGCGGATGTCATGGTAGGTGAAGTACTTGAAGATCAGGTGGCCCATATGGGTCATGGGGATCCAGATCAGCACGAAGAAGCCGAACAGCATATGCAGCATGAAGGTGCTGCTGTTGATCTCGGCGAAGTTGAAGGTGAGCAGGTTGTAGATGAAGTCACCGGACAGGCGGGCAAAGGAGGGGTTGAAGGCCCAGGCCACCAGGCCCACCAGAGCGAAAACGATGAACACGCCCAGGTTGAAGAAGTGTTCGGGGGTGGAGTACTTGCGCAGGCCTTCGTCGTGCAGACGACGGCAGATCAGGCCGATGCCGCCGCCGATGATGCCGAACATGCCCAGCAGGCTGATGGCGTTGATGACGTTGTGCACGAAGGTCAGGAAGCCGCCGTCGGGGTTCATGCCGAACAGGCGCAGAAAGGCGGCCACGACCAGGATGATGGTGCCGCCCATCAGCATATACAGACCCAGGTGGAAGGGATAGGTGCGGAACCACAGCTTGAGGTTGTGGGTAAAGGTGGCGTGCAGGAAGAGCACTTCTTCCAGCAGGGCCTTGATATCGCCCAGGTGGTCGACGTGGCGGGGCTTGGTCCACCAGTCGGTCTCTTCCATGAAGCTGCCGCCGTAGGAGCCTTTGGGGCCTTCATGCGGCACGGGGTAGAGCTCCCAGCGGGCGTGCAGGGGGCTGGCAGCCAGATAGCCTTTCACCTTGATGGCGGCAGTCGCCACAAAGCCGATTACTGCAAGGTAGGCCAGGATGTAGAACAGAGTTGTCATGCGTTTTCTCCCATGAGTCGAGATGCCTGCGGCATCGTGGTTTCTGCGCAAGACCGAGCCAGATCCGGTCATGAGCAAGAGGTGCAGCGCACCAGGAACCAACCTCTCCAGAACGATGCGCCGGGATCCGGCGGGGCGGATCATGCCGGGGCATGACCTGTCGCCGCCTGGTCTCAGGCGCGGAACAATTCCTGCCTTCTACCGTAAAATGCAAGAAATGCAAAGGTGGCACGCATATTCCCAAAATACTCCGTCTTGGCTATGTTTTTTTCATTTATGTAATTATTTTAATATGTTATATTAACGAAGCCATGCTTTGCACGTATGAAAAATTTTTTGACCTCCTTTTCACAACGTGGCGGCTCCGGCGGAGGGGGATGCGTCTTTGCACGCAGGTCCTCCCGGTCATTGCCGGGAAGTTTTCTCTCTTATCAGGAATTAATCACAAAAAGAAAGATGGGAAGGGCTGCCATACATTTTGTTGCCTCCGGGGAGGCCCGCAGGCCCAAAAAGGCTGGGACAAGGGGCGGAGGCTCCAGGATGGCAGCACGTGCAGGCGGCACGGCGATGCCGTCATTGCATGGCTGCGGGAGACTATCGGCCATAAAAAAGGGCGACCGCCACATGACGGTCGCCCTGGTGTTCAGCGGAGAGGGAAGGCCTACTGGCCCAGATCCACCAGCACGGGGTTCTCTTCCAGATCTTCCAGGAACTTGTCCGGACGTTCCTTCTGGTCGGGCACGGTGATGTCGCCGTGGACATACTCGCGATAGCCCGTACCGGCCGGGATGAGACGGCCCACGATGACGTTTTCCTTGAGGCCGCGCAGGTAGTCCATCTTGCCCTTGAGGGAAGCCTCGGTGAGCACCTTGGTGGTTTCCTGGAAGGAAGCCGCCGAGATGAAGGACGAGGTGGTCAGCGAAGCCTGGGTGATGCCCAGCACCAGCGGTTCGGCGGTGGCGGGCTGGCGGCCTTCGGCCATGGCTTTGTGGTTCTCGGCCTTGAACTCGGCCTTGTCCACCTGTTCGCCCACCAGGAAGCTGGTGCCGCCGGAATCCAGCACGGTGACCTTCTTGAGCATCTGGCGCACGATGACTTCGATGTGCTTGTCGTCGATGCCCACGCCCTGGAAGCGGTACACTTCCTGGATCTCGTCCACGAGGTAGCGGGCCAGGTACTTTTCGCCGCGGGTGCGCAGGATGTCGTGCAGTTCGGGCGAACCTTCGGTCAGCGGATCGCCGGCTTCCACGAAGTCGCCGTCGGCCACGGTGATGTGCTTGCCCTTGGGCACCAGGTATTCCTTGGAATCACCGATTTCGGGGGTCACCACCAGCTTGCGCTTGCCCTTGGATTCGCCGGCGTAGGACACGGTACCGGAGATCTCGGAGACCACGGCCATGTCCTTGGGCTTGCGGACTTCGAAGAGCTCGGCCACGCGGGGAAGACCACCCACGATGTCCTTGGTCTTGGAAGTTTCGCGGGGCTTACGGGCGATGATGTCACCGGCCTGGATGGCTTCGCCGTCCTTGACCATGATGATGGAGCCCACGGGCAGGCTGTACACGGCGGACGCCACGCTGTGCGGACGCTGCTTGACGTTGCCGTTCTCATCGCAGACCGAGATGGACGGACGGTAGTTGGTGGTACGGTATTCCATGATGGTCAGGGAGGCCTGACGCGTCACGTCGTCCACCTTTTCCTGCACGGTCTTGCCGTCCACGATGTCGGTGAAGCGGATGATGCCCTCTTCTTCGGACACGAAGGGTTCGTTGAAGGGGTCCCACTCGGCCAGCACGGTGCCCTTGGTCACTTCCTGACCGTCGGTCACATGCAGGCGGGCGCCGTTGGGCAGGATGTACTTTTCACGTTCGCGGCCCTGCGGATCCACGATGGTCAGCTGGCCGCTCTTGCCCAGCACCAGCTGGATGCCGTCACGGTTGGTAACGGCGCGCACGCGGTTGAGGATGACGCGACCGGTGTTCTGGGCTTCGAACTTGTTCTTTTCAATGGTGCTGGATGCGGTACCACCGATGTGGAAGGTACGCATGGTCAGCTGGGTGCCGGGTTCACCGATGGACTGGGCGGCGATGATGCCCACGGTCTCGCCGGTGTTGACCAGGTGCCCGCGGGCCAGGTCGCGGCCGTAGCACAGGGCGCAGATGCCGCGCTCGGCCTGGCAGGTGAGGGGCGAACGCACCGTGATGGAGCTCACGCCGTGTTCACGCAGCACAGCGGCCTCGGCTTCGTCGATGAGGGTGTTCTCGGGCAGCAGCACCTTTTCCGCGTCTTCGGGATCGTAGACGGGGTAGAGCAGCACACGGCCCATGGCACGTTCCCACACCGGGGTCTTGATGTCGCCGCCTTCGCGCAGGTGGGTCAGCTCGATGCCGTCCACCGTACCGCAGTCGTGTTCGGAAACGATCACGTCCTGCACCACGTCCACCAGACGACGGGTCAGGTAACCGGAGTTGGCCGTCTTCAGGGCGGTGTCGGCCAGACCCTTACGGGCACCGTGGGTGGAGGTGAAGTACTGCAGCACCGACAGACCTTCGCGGAAGGACGAGGTGATGGGCGTTTCGATGATTTCACCGGAAGGCTTGGCCATCAGACCGCGCATACCGGCCAGCTGACGCATCTGGTCCTGGTTGCCTCGGGCACCGGAGGTGGACATCATGAAGATGGAGTTGAAGCTCTGGTTCTTCTCTTCACGGCCGGTCTTGGGATCCTTCAGGATATCGTAAGAGATCTCCTTGATCATTTCCGTGGAGACGTCCTGGGTGGCCGTGGTCCACACATCGACGACCTTGTTGTACTTTTCGGTACGGGTGATGATACCGTCGCGGTACTGGCGTTCGATGTCGTCCACCTCGGCCTGGGAAGCGGCCAGGATGTCCTTCTTGCGGGCCGGGATGATGAGGTCCTTCACACCGATACTGACACCGGCGCGGGTAGCGAACTCATAACCCATGTTCTTCAGATTGTCGCAGAGGATGACCGTGGCCTTGATGCCGCACTGGCGGTAGCAGTTTTCCACCAGCTTGGCGATCATCTTCTTGGTCAGCACCAGGTTGACGTTCTCGAAGGACATTTCCTTGGGCAGGATGTTGCTCACCAGCACGCGGCCGGGCGTGGTGCGGTGGGTCTTGCCGTCGGGCATGCGCACGTTGATGCGGGCGTGCAGGGACACGGCATCGGCATCATAGGCGGCTTCCACTTCCCAGGGACCGCAGAAGGTCATGCCTTCGCCCTTCTCGAAGCTGCGCTCGGAGGTCATGTAGTACAGACCCAGAACGATGTCCTGGGAAGGCACGATGACGGGACCGCCGTTGGCGGGCGAGAGGATGTTGTTGGTGCTCATCATGAGCACGCGGCATTCGATCTGCGCTTCCACGGAAAGCGGGATGTGCACGGCCATCTGGTCACCGTCGAAGTCGGCGTTGTAGGCCGAGCAGACCAGGGGATGCAGACGGATGGCCTTGCCTTCCACCAGCAGGGGCTCAAAGGCCTGGATACCCAGACGGTGCAGGGTAGGGGCACGGTTGAGCATGATGGGGTATTCGCGCACCACTTCCGAGAGGATGTCCCAGACCACCAGCTCTTCACGCTCCACCATCTTCTTGGCGCTCTTGATGGTGGAGGCATAACCGCGCTTTTCCAGCTCCGAGTAGATGAAGGGCTTGAACAGCTCCAGGGCCATCTTCTTGGGCAGGCCGCACTGGTGCAGCTTGAGGTAAGGACCCACAGTAATAACGGAACGACCGGAGTAGTCCACGCGCTTGCCCAGCAGGTTCTGACGGAAGCGGCCCTGCTTGCCCTTGATCATGTCGGACAGGGACTTGAGCGGACGACCGTTGGTACCGGCGATGGCGCGACCGCGGCGGCCGTTGTCGAACAGGGCGTCCACGGCTTCCTGCAGCATGCGCTTTTCGTTGCGGATGATGATGTCGGGAGCGCCCAGTTCGATGAGGCGCTTCAGACGGTTGTTGCGGTTGATGACGCGGCGGTACAGGTCGTTGAGGTCGGAGGTGGCGAAACGGCCGCCGTCCAGGGGCACCAGGGGACGCAGCTCCGGCGGGATGACGGGAATGACTTCCATGATCATCCATTCGGGCTTGTTGTTGGACTCCAGGAAGGCCTCGACGATCTTCAGGCGCTTGGTGAGCTTCTTCTTTTTGGTCTGGCTCTTGGTGGTCTCGCTTTCTTCGCGCAGTTCGGTGCGCAGCTTTTCAAGATCCAGCTCTTCCAGAAGGGAGCGCACGGCTTCGGCGCCCATGCCCACGGTCAGGGCGTCTTCGGTGCCGTAGTGGTCCAGGATCTGCAGGTACTGGTCTTCAGAGATGACCTGGCGGCGCTGCAGATTGGTCTGGCCGGGATCGAGCACGATGTAGGAATCGAAGTACAGGACCTTTTCCAGATCGGCCATGGTCATGTCGAGCAGGGTGCCGATCTTGGAGGGCA
>ERZ772893.3249-NODE-3249-length-11669-cov-3.412003_pt1 | contig 11669 bp, 9 predicted proteins | sample MGYA00511482_ERZ772893 | MGnify/ENA primary metagenome ERZ772893 (study PRJEB29015, sample SAMEA2737687) | human gut metagenome | biome: human gut; feature: human-associated habitat; material: faeces | place: China | collected 2012 ...
GCCGAACAGTCGCTTCCGAATTTCCCCATATATCAATGATAACCTCGTCTCCTGGTCCTAACACATAATTCTCCGGTGTAGGAATATTCAAACTTGGTTCAAAAGTTAAATTTTTATTACTAAACAAATTTCGCCCGAAAATACTATTTTTATTCCCTTCTGTAACCAACACTACATCTCGATTCTCTAACGAGATAGTCTCAATACGCTCTCTATTTTCTTGAGTCAAACCTCCCTGCTTTCCAGAATTCTCTCTCTCGTAATTCTCCTTGATTCTCAATACCTGTTCTTTCGTGACGCCTTTTTGCGATAACATCAAAATAATCTCGTCTTGACTTTTCCCTTGAGCCTGTGCGGACTTCACGGCTTCAATAACTTGTGCATCGGTCATCTGCGCACAAGCAATTCCCGTGACGCCAAGCATAAGTACAACAAAAATTAAAAATCTCATATTACTTTTTTTGAATGTTTTTTATGCAACCATCCCCTAGGTTCATCTTTCTTGATTCGCAAATCAAACCTGATAAACCGACATGCCGGATCGGCCACAAAGATACAGCATTAATTGAAAATCAAAAATCGAAAATCAAATTTTATTATAGTTTTCAACCTATAATGCTTCTTCAAATCTCATATTTGCTCTCGTAACGCATAAAATTTACGTCTCAAAGGTAAATAAACAACCACCAGCACCACTATAGAAATAATAAAATAAATCAATGTATACCCTGGAGTATACACCAACACCAACAAATACCCCAAATTAACAACAGCCTGTACACCCATGTAGATCAAAGAAACAGGCAAATGAGCAAACTTTCCCTCGTTAGCTAACAACTGGTATAAATGTTTCCGGTGTGGTTGTCCGATGTTCTCTTTCAACAAGATACGATGGATAATCGTCAGCACCCCATCCACCCCATAAACTGCCAAAAACACTAATGCAGACACGTGTCCGGTATGCATTATAAATCCACCCAACAAAAAAAGTATAATAAAAGCCATTGATATGGCTCCTACATCCCCGGAAAAACATTTGGCACGAGAACGGAAATTATAAAAATTAAATACCAGCAATGATAGTATCACCACGGGAATAAACCCCGCCGGCGCTATCGGGAAAACAAATGCATTGATCCCCCATAACGCCAACATGGCAACCAGACTATATCCTCCGGTAATACCGTTTATACCATCCATGAAATTATATATATTGAGTATGGCCAACCCGACAAACAAAGCCACAACCACGTATCCCCACGAAACCTCATGAACCCCTAGCTGTAACAGCAACAATAACAAAGAAAAGGTCTGAAACAAAAGACGAACCTTTGCAGAAAGCGGGTGCATATCATCAATAAAACTCACCAAAGCCACCAACGTCACTCCGCATAAAAACCAAGGTGCAAAGAAATCAAAGATCAATCCATGCACAAGTACCCCTAAATAAAAAATCACCCCACCTCCTCGTAGGGTAATTGTGTGATGAGAACTCCTTGCATTAGGAACATCCAAAATATTATATCTCTTGGCAATCTTAAAATAAATGTTCTCCAACACGAAAAGGAGCAGAAGAACAAATCCATAGACCCAATTTATCATTTTTGCCGCTTAAACGATTCAACCATCTCTCGAATTCCATCCTCCAAAGTATAACGAGGCTCATAACCGATAGCGCTTAATGCTAACTGACGATCAATAACCACATCTCCCCAGAGTTTCTGATAAAGATCAGGACGAACCTTCTCTATCAGTTTCAAGAATATCGATGGAGAAGGTAGATTTATTGTGTGTACTCCCAATTGACGAGAAATTTCCTCGACCACGTTACGCGTAGAATAAGGAACTTTATCCGTCGGATAGAATACTCCCTCAACCTCTTTCTCTACAGCTAAATGAATAAACTCAACCAAATTTTTTACATTAATAAAATCACGACTATTCCGGGCAGAACCGAAAGGCAGCGGAATATGTTTATTTACCAAACGAATCAAACGCAACATATTACCCGGAGCCATTCCACCCCCGTATGCCATCGGCGGACGAATAATTGCGGCCTTAAATTCCCGGTCGTTCATTGCAACTAACTCTTTATCCGCTTTAAGCTTAGAACTCCCGTAATAAGTCTGTGGTCTTTCCGGTGTTGTCTCAGAAATTCGACTGGCACTACCGAACACGGCAATCGTACTCATCTGCACGAACTGACGTACCCCTGCCTGTTTTGCTTTCTGAGCTAATAAACAAGCCATTCGATAATTCACATCATCATAAAGCTCTTGGTCTTTCAATTCCGGACGATGTACGATAGCTGCAAAATTTATTACCGCATCAAACCCTGAAAATGCGTCAACGGGCATATCTCGAAATGCTTTCACAACAATCTCTTTCTCGTACCCGGTCGGTCTGCGACTGTAACACGTGATTGAATCCGTTGATACATATTTCCTTATAAATTGCCCGGCAATAAAACTATCTCCTCCAATAATCAATATTTTTTTCATTCCTTGATCCATTTAAAACGGCATAAACCTCCAACTTGCCCACATACATGAGCATCATTATCTATCTCATATTAGCGTGTTTATAAACAGGATACGCTCTCTCCTCTTATCTTGCTCCCCTTTTACGTCGTATAGACCTCAGATGTTTTATTCATTCTCATATAATTAATAATAGTGTTGTGTGTGTTGTTTTTAATCAAGATGTAAAAGTACATCAATGGTTGCGTCATAAAATGGTATTTTTTTGTTTTTAACAAACTATTAACAAATCTAACACACAAATTACCATCTCCTCCTCATGAATATGTAGCCAATTAAAGAGATCTATTCTTCTGCATACAAAATCTTCGTATATTTGCCCATTCAAAATAAAATATATGCAAGCAATTATTCTAGCAGCAGGAATGGGAAAAAGACTTGGCGAACTAACCCAAAATAACACGAAATGCATGGTTAAAGTTAACGGTGTTACTTTAATCGATCGCTTAATGACTCAACTCTCCGAATTGAGTTTAAAGAAAATCATCATCGTCATTGGGTATCAAGGGGAAAAACTACGTTCTTATTTAGGTGAGAATTATTTAAACACAAAAATAGAATACATCTACAATCCTATATACGATAAGACCAACAATATATATTCACTTGCATTAGCCAAAGAATCATTACAAGAAGATGATTCTCTTTTAATTGAATCTGATTTAATATTTGATGATTCATTGTTCAGAAAAATAATTGATAATCCATATCCTGATATTACATTGGTAGACAAATATGAATCTTGGATGGATGGTACAATGGTCACGCTGGATGAAGAAAATAATATTGAAAATTTTGTCTCCAAAAAAGCATTTAAATATTCAGATATACATAATTATTACAAAACTGTCAATATCTACAAATTCAGCAAAGAGTTCTCAAAACACAAATATGTTCCCTTTCTAGACGCCTATTGCAAAGCTTTAGGACACAATGAATATTACGAACAAGTCCTAAAAGTCATCTCTCGTCTAGACGACACTCATTTAAAAGCATTACCATTAAACGGGGAAAAATGGTATGAAATTGACGATATCCAAGATTTAGACATTGCAGAAACAATTTTCGCATGCGATGAAGATCAACTAATAAAATATCAGTCTAGATACGGTGGATATTGGAGATTTCCATCATTACTGGACTTTTGTTATTTAGTGAATCCATATTTCCCGCCCAAAAAGATGATAGAAGAATTAAAGGCCAATTTTGACATATTATTGACCGAATATCCTTCCGGGATGAAAATAAACTCCTTACTAGCCGGAAAATACTTTGGTATAAAAAGTGATTACACATGCATCGGGAATGGAGCCGCTGAACTAATAAAAAGTCTAATGGAGAAATTAGATGGAAAAATCGGAGTTATATTCCCCACGTTCGAAGAATATCCCAACCGGAAAAAGCAAGAAGAACTTGTTACCTATATTCCAGAAAATCATAATTTTTCCTATACGGCAAAAGACATTATGAATTATTTTGCAGAAAAAGATATTCAAACACTACTATTAATAAATCCGGACAACCCTTCCGGCAATTTTATTCCAGCAGAAGAAGTGTTAGAACTCGTTGAATGGACAAAGAAAAAGAATATTCGATTCATCGTAGACGAATCTTTTGTTGATTTTTCCGAAGGTTATCCCAAGAATTCATTATTGCATAATAAAACATTAAACGACCATAACCATTTAGTTGTCATAAAAAGCATTTCAAAATCATTTGGGGTTCCCGGACTCAGATTAGGCATACTGGCATCTAGTGATAAAGAATTAATTACATGGATGAAAAAAGATATTTCCATTTGGAATATCAACTCATTTGCAGAATTCTATATGCAAATTTTCGGCAAATACGAACAAGACTATTCAAACGCTTGTTCAAAATTTATCACCGAAAGGAAACGTTTTCTATCTGAATTACAACAAATAGATTTCTTACGAGTCATCCCATCGCAAGCTAATTACTTTTTATGCGAAATTGTAAAAAAATATACATCAAAAGAATTAACCAGATTACTATTAAAACACTACAATATATTAATCAAGGATTGTAGTACCAAATCAGCCTTTAATTCTTCCAATTATATACGTATTGCAATTCGGGACACGAATGATAACAACACATTAATAAATGCCTTAAAAAATTTCAAGTAGTGTAAACATATGTAATATCATATAATTTCATTCACGCAATTGTGAGTTGAGAACAAATAATGTACTTTTGCACTAAGAAAAAATAGAGAGTATCCAATTTTACACTCTCATAATAAAAATAATTACAAGTTTACGCAACTATTTTATGAATAGAACATCCTTAGTAAGTTAGGTAACCTTTTAAAAATGTTTTATGCAAGAATTTGATGTAACGGATTTGATCCGATTATTATGGAAAAGAAAATCTTTTATTCTAAAAACTACGCTTATATGTTTATGTCTTGGCGTATTGGTAGTGTTATTGAGTCATAAACAATATACTTCCGTTTCCACTTTTATTCCCCAAAAACCACGAACAAACTCAGATCAAAGAGCATTAGATGCTTATTTACAAAAAGAAAATCCAAATATCTACGAAACAAATGAAATCCTAAACGCCAACTTGTACCCACAAGTAGTAGAGAATATTTCTTTTCGAAAAAAAATTATATACATGCCAGTTTGTGAGGGTCACAACGGAGAAAAAATCAGTTTAGTCGAATATCTAAGTTCCGATAAGTATCGTCCTTTTCATCTAGGACAATGGATCAGGAAATATACGATAGATTTGCCTGCAACGATCCGAATGGCAAACGGGGAAGATACTGTAAACGAAAATACGGGGAAGGATACTTCTTTAATTACATTATCACGGAGAGAGAAACAGGCCATTGATATGTTGCAAAAAGGAGTTACTTTATGGATCGGAGAGGATAACGCTTTATTAAACGTAACTACAGAAGACCCATTGATTACGGCTCGTCTAGCTCAGAATATACTATCGTTGCTAAAAGAAGAAGTAACAAATTACCGTTCTACAAAAATTGAAGAACAATGGGCATTTTTAAAACAGCAGCAGGAAATTGCCATACAAGAACTAGAATCCAAACGAAAGGAAATGACAAACTTACAAACTACACAACATTCCTTTCCTACTCAGAATATAGATATAACAAAAAGTTTTCTTTTAGCTGAATATCAACAGATTTTCAATAATTACCAAAATCTAAATCAAAGACTAGAAAGATTAAAATTAAAAAAACAAGATACTACTCCGGTATTTACTATGTTAGAAGAAATTTACGTACCTTATCAAGCATCAAATACTAAACAAGGTATTATTATAACCGCTTTCGTTGCACTAGGACTATTCCTCGGAATGGTATTAGTGATTACATTGCCTTATATAGCAGAAATAACTCGAAGTAAATTTCTAATGCATCATTTTCCAGTCAAAGAAGATCAAGAAAAAGATGTTAAATAAGCGACTGATAAGCAATCCGTTGATCGAGAATTTTCTCTCGTTGACTATTTTGCAAGGGATAAATTATCTCTTGCCGTTGATTACAATACCTTATCTTTACAACCATCTAGGAGTAGAACGTTACGGGTTGGTAAATTTTGCAATCTCGTTTATACAATATTTCCTAATTGTAACAGATTTCGGCTTCGGACTATCAGGAACCCGTTATATCGCCGAAAACAGAGACCACAAAGAGGCCATTGATACCTATGTCAATAGTGCAACGTTTTCTCGAATAGGAATTTGTATCATCTCTTTTGCAGTCTTATTGATTTGTTTATTCTTAATTCCTTCTTTAAGACAAGAAAAAGTGTTTTTCTTGTTATTTTTTGGGCAAGTAATCGGAAATATCATATCCCCTTATTGGTTTTTTCAAGGAATGGAACAAATGAGATTCATCACAATGATGACAGTCATAACAAAAATTCTAAGTTTGACTCCCCTATTCTTCGTGGTAAAAGATAGTGTAGACTATTTTTACATCCCGATCTGTTATAGTGTAGGAAGTATTGGGAGCGGAATCATTTGCCTTTATTTGATGAAAAAGCGATTCGGGGTAAATTTCTTTTTCCCAAAAATAAAAAATATTGTGATCGTAACAAAAGATAGTGCCAACTATTTCCTCTCGCGAATTTCAGTTTCTATGTTTACAAATACCAACACTTTTGTTCTAGGATTAGTTTTAGGTAACACTATTGTCGGTTACTACTCTTTAGCGGATAAAGTTTACCAAGCACTGACAGGGATTTACCAACCCTTAGTAGCTGCAATATTTCCTTATATGACAAAAAATAAACGAATTACTCTTTTCAAAAAGATTTTCATTTGGTCGAATTTAGCCAACATTTGCCTAGTAGTGATCGTTGCACTAGGAATATCGGATATTATGCATTTACTATTTCGAAACGTAGATGAATCTAGTGTGAAGGTTATGCATATTTTTCTCTTCGCTTGTTTAGTTGCTTTACCCAATACTCTACTAGGATATCCTTTTTTGGCAGCATTGGGACACCCCAATTTCACAAACTATTCATTAGTTGGAGTTTCATTGATGCACATCGTAATAATAGTTTGTTTATGGACTTGCGGATGGATATCTATTTATAGTGTAGCTTGGGTCGTGGTAATAACAGAAACATCATTATTATTCATTAGAGCTTGGGGTGGATATAAATATCAACTTTACGGACAAAGTATAATAAAAAAACAATGAAATGAACTTAAGTTATAAAGAAATACGAACTTATTCTCCTATGGGGAGGTGGAATTCCAGGTCTGTAGCAGATTGGCTTTGCATGCCTCTCTCGCCCTTTTTTTCAACAAAATTCGTAAAGTGGCAATTAAGACCAAATACAATCACGTTATTCATGATTTTCTTCGGAATCGTGGGATCTCTATTTTTTGCCTTACCTAAGTGGGAATTTAAAGTTTTAGGAATCATCTGTTATTATTTATGGTATATAATGGATTGTAGTGATGGAGAGGTAGCTAGAATCACAAAACAATTCTCAACATACGGACGAGATATGGATTACTGGGCTCATCTAACCTGCCACCCGTTAATGAACTTGGCACTTTGGTATTCCTATTGGCAACTCGATAGATATCATGAGTGGTTATTAGCGTTCATTTTCATTGTATTTATTTCTATGGAATTTCAACATAGAGCGTTGTTAACATTCCAAGCTTATCATCGAAAAGAAACAGGAACTGAAAGTGTTGACAACCCTTCTGTGCTTCGATACATTTTCCGACAAATGTATCAATATCCAAATTTCATTTTATTATTTCCATTTGTCTTTTTATTAGAATATCTCACAGAATTTCCCACGTTCTATTTACTTGCAGGGTGGTGCTTATTTTTTGTTGTAGGAGTAGGACAAGCTTTATTGAGAATGATTGCATTTTGTTATAAGGGCTAAAATGAGCAAAGAAAGAAAAAACAAATTGAAGAACACACTATCGATGGTACTATGGGGAGTATTGATTTTTATCATCACTCGTCAAGTTCCTTTTGTATCATATAGTATACTCGGTAATTTAGCTTTACTAGGTATCGTTGCATTAAATATGCGTTATGATGCAACCGGATTTTATCGTACATTTCTGCCTATCCTCTGTTGGTGTTCTTTTCTAGTATTTTACGCTTTACTACAGGGTAATGAAGTAACACTCGTAGCTCGCTTTATCTTGATTATTTTTTTCTTACTTACAGCCTATTTTATCATTTTACCTTCCCGAATGGTCAAGCTATTATTCGCTCTTACATTGTTACAATGTATATTTCTAATTGGGTTGGAATTCATTCTTTTACTTTTTTTCAATTTAGAAACTTACGAACCCTTACGACATTACTTTATCAATCAAGGTTGGGGAGATGTTTATACTTTCACAGGGCATTTTTATAATATACCGGTAAAAGGAAATGCATTGTTACCTTTCGTGTATATGTTATCGTATTTTATACCCGTATTCCCTCAAAAACGAAAGTCTTTCTTTAGATGTATCTATTTATTGGCAATCGTGTTTGCTGGAAATTTTGCTTATCTAATCAGTTTGTTTGTTTTTCATTTTATGCTCTTTTTCTTACAAAACGAATCTTTCCGGCAGTTACAATTAAAGATTTTGGCATTATCTTTTTTAATTATATTGTTTTTTATCCCCGGATTAATTTTTGTTGAAAACGTTATGTCTAAAAAAGTAGATTCTATGGGTACAAGACAAGATCAAGTAGAAGTTTTATTACGGGATATCGGACAAGAAAATACAACAATCTGGTTGGGAAAAGGGTTAGGAAATACGGTTTCAGAAAAAACAAATTATCGGGATTACACGGGCAATATTTATTTTGAATTACAAACGTTTTATTTCTTTAATCAACTAGGAATTATAAATTTTATTAGTTTCATATTATTGAATTTATTTTTTGCTTACACGAAAATTCGAGATCCTAGATTACTATTCGTTTATTTATGCTATATTCTTTATGCGTTCACGAATCCTTATATTCTAGATTCGAATCAAGTGATTGTAATATTGACTTTAGTAATGGCAAATAAAATACTAGAAGATGAAAATAGGGTGTGTACTTGTAATGTATAATCCTCAACGGGAGTTATTAACAGCCTCCCTAAATGCATTGAATGAACAAGTGGATGAAATTTTTTTGGGGGATAATTCTGTGAATATGCCGGACTTTATAACGACATTACTTAACTTATATCCCAATACATATTATCATAGTTTCAACAAAAATTTGGGAATTGCCGAAGCCCAAAACCGAGGAATTATTTACTTCCAAAAGAAAGGATTTGATTTTGTGTTATTCATGGATCAAGATAGTTTAGCACCAAATAATTTAGTTTCCTCCCTTCTGGCCGATTATAATCGATTAAAAGAAATAGGAATCCCAATCGGAGGAATTGGCCCACGTCCTTTTAATCGAGGAGAAGGAAAACCGTATATAGGTGCAGTAAAAAAAGGAAAATTAATCCTACCCAAAATTACGGAAGTTGGGGAAATTATCAGTTCTGCATCATTGATTCCAATACCGCATTTCAAACAAGTTGGAGGGATGGAATCAAGTTTATTTATTGATGGAGTCGATCATGAATGGTGCTGGAGAGCTAAAAAAATTGGTGGATGGCGTTTTTTCATTTCGGAGAGCGTACAGTTAAGCCACCAAGTAGGAGAAGGAGACCGCCCATTCATTTTTAGGAAAGTTGCAATACCCACCCCTTTCCGTACATTTTATCAATTTCGAAATTATTTCCGATTGGTTCATAGAGGTTATGTACCTTTGTATTGGAAAGTGTCAAATGGATTTAAATATAGTATAAAGTTTTTTTATTATCCTTTATGCGTTCCCCCGCGTATAAGTTACATGAAGCAAATATTAAAAGGAATTTATGCAGGAATTACAGGTAAATAAGGAAAACTGTTTTTCAGTATTAATGGCTGTTTACAAAAAAGAACAACCACTTTTTTTCAAAGAAGCTTTACGTAGTGTATTTGAACAAAGTCTAATTCCGAATGAAGTCGTGTTAGTGAAAGACGGTCCTCTAACGGAAGAATTGGAACAAATAATTGTTGACTTCTCTAGTAAAAACGAACAATTAAAAGTTATCACTTTAGAAAAGAACCAAGGATTAGGAGAAGCTCTACGTATCGGTCTGAATTCTTGCTCTTTCGATCTAGTAGCACGTATGGACAGTGACGACATATGTAAACCATATCGTTTTGAAAAACAAATAGCTTTTCTAAAAGAACACAAAGAAATAACTATTGTTGGAAGTTGGATCGAAGAATTTTCTGATTGTAAAGAAGAAATAGAGGCGATAAGAGAATTACCTCAAGAAGATAAACAACTAAAAATATTTATGAAATGGAGAAACCCATTTAATCACATGACCGTCATGTTCAGGAAAAAGGATATACTTGCTGTTGGCGGTTATCAACCATTTTATCTATTAGAAGATTACTATCTTTGGAATAGATTAGCTAATGCCAATTATTATTTTGCCAATATTGGAGAATCATTATTATGGGCAAGAGGAGGCTATACGATGTTGGAAAGGCGAGGTGGATGGAAATATGTTGTATCAGAAAGTAAATTGTTGAAGTTCATGTATCGTTCAGGACGAATTAATATTGTAGAATTCGGAGCTAATTTGATGATGAAGAGTATAATCCGTTTAATAGGGAAACATTTACGTCATACAATATACACTTTCTTTTTGAGGAAAAAAGTAACCAAGACTTCGGTGTCAGTCTAAATTTATTAGATATTATTAGAGTAAGTTTCTGGTAAAGACAGAGAATTAATGTCATATTATCGTTTGCTGGGAAAATAGGGGACAATAATATTTTTTTGAAAGAATCGAGATTACACAGAATTCGTTTGGATTGATGATTTTCTCTAAATTAATTGAGAAATCTGGATTATCTTCTGTTAGAATGGCACATATATTCATTTCTCTATAATCTCCTGTTTTGTAATCATGTACGGTAATACTACCTTGGGGAAGAATCAAAGTTTTAACATTGAGCAGAGTTAGAGTAATCGTATTGAGTTCCCTTGTTATGCGATAATTTATTTTGTCTTCAGTTACGTCATAAGATTCCTCAAAATTGATTGTTGAAAATCCCATCAAACGGCAAACAAATTTGTCAACATCAACATACGGGTTTCTTTCATAATATTCGTTTTGATGCAATGTGTTGCTTTTCCAGCGAATAAGATGTGCATTGTATACACCGGTCCATATTTTATCTTTTACGAAAGTATAAGTAGAAAGGCCTCCTTTACTATCTTGCCAGTAACCTTTCATCCTTGCGTAACCGTTAATACATACATCGCCATTACAAGCTTTGCCTTCTACAGCACGATCTGTCATGCAATAATAGCTTACTGTTTTGGATTTTCTTTTTCCCTTGGAGTAATTTTTCCCGTTGCATTCGGATTTTTCGAAAGCTCTGTATAAAGGTTCAAAATGCAAAAGTAAATAATACTCAAAACAGCGACTTGAAAAGGCTATATTGATCTTTTTTCCATCGATCTCGGTAATTCTTGCCATTTCGAAAGCCTCTTTTGCCTTCGGGTGACCATCTTTATCAAAAAACACCCAAACTTCGTCG
>ERZ772893.3252-NODE-3252-length-11660-cov-11.905127_pt1 | contig 11660 bp, 10 predicted proteins | sample MGYA00511482_ERZ772893 | MGnify/ENA primary metagenome ERZ772893 (study PRJEB29015, sample SAMEA2737687) | human gut metagenome | biome: human gut; feature: human-associated habitat; material: faeces | place: China | collected 2012 ...
ACACGCTGGACCTTGCCGGTGTGGTCATGCTGCACAAGATGACCCACCTGCCGGTGGTGGTGGACCCCAGCCACGCCTGCGGCCACGCATGGATGGTACCGGAGCTGGCGAAAGCAGCCGTCGCCGCCGGTGCCGACGGCCTGATGATCGAGGTGCACAACAACCCCGCCAAGGCCAAGTGCGATGGTGCCCAGAGCCTGACCCCCGACCAGTTCGATGAGCTGATGGGCTTTATCACCAAAGAAGTCGAGTTCTTTGGCAAGAAGATGAACTGAGAATGGAACGACCCTCTCGGCACGCGGCAGCGTGACTGAGGGGGTTGTTTTCTTTTGTCATCAAATATGGTATACTATGGTGTATTTTGAATTCACCCTTGAAACGAGGTATTTCTATGAAAGCTCACATTGCACGCAACCAGAATGCCGGCATCCCGCTGGCGCTGGTCTGGAACCTTTCTGCCGCCGACCGGGGCATTCTGGAGGGGATGGCCCCCGCTTTCGGGATGAAGCTGCTGCTGGTCTCCCCTGCCGATGCAGGCAGGACCGTGGCCCAGCTGCTGGGCGAGGTGGAGGTCAGGACCACCCGCACTCTGGTGCTGGAGCCGGGTGCTTATCCCCCGGCGCTGGTACTGGCCAACTTCAAGGATAAGGATGTGGATACCTTGCTGGACCTGATGAAGCAGGCACAGGTAAACATCCCCCTCAAGGCCGTTGTGACCCCCACCAGCAAGAGCTGGGTGTTCGGTGACCTGCTGGCACATCTGCAGGAAGAGCACACCGCCTTTACCGCCGCAAAGGAGACCGCCAAAGCATGATGACCAAGCGTATTTTTTCCGCCCTGCTGGCGGCTGCGCTCAGCCTGAGCCTGCTGGCTGGCTGCGGCAGCACCTCCGGCTCCACCGCCTCCAGCGCCGCTGATGGCCCGCAGCGCTACTCCACCGTGTTCTATGATGTGTTCGACACCGTGACGCAGGTCATCGCCTACTGCGACAGCGAGGAAGAGTTCACCGCCCAGATGGACGCGCTCCACGCCGACCTTGTGGAGTACAACCAGCTCTACGACATTTATAATGATTACGATGGCGTGACCAACATCAAGACCATCAACGATCATGCAGGCATTGCCCCGGTGACGGTGGATGACAAGATCCTCGGAATGCTGGAGCTGGCCCAGACCATGTACGACACCACCGGCGGCAAGCTGAACATCGCGCTGGGCAGTGTGCTGAACATCTGGCACAACTACCGCGAGGCCGCACTGGCCGATGACAACGACAGCAACAACCAGCTGCCCACGCAGGAAGAGCTGGATGCCGCCGCGCAGCACTGCGATATCGCCAACCTCATCATTGATGAAGATGCCAAAACGGTCTATCTGGCCGACCCGGCCATGTCGCTGGACGTGGGCAGCGTGGGCAAGGGCTACGCCGTGGAACAGGCCGCACAGGCCGCCGAAGCCCGGGGCCTGACCAGTGCCCTCATCAGCGTGGGCGGCAACCTGCGGGCCATCGGCACCAAGCCGAACGGTTCCCAGTGGGTAGGCGGCGTGGAAAACCCGTGGAACTCCTCCGAGGTCTACACCACCGACAGCTCCACCGTGGCCGCCGTCAAGATGAGCGACCTTTCCCTTGTGACCAGCGGCGACTACCAGCGCTACTACGTTGTGGACGGTGTGCGCTACCACCACCTCATCGACCCGGCCACCCTCTGGCCCGCCGCCTACTTTGACGGCGTGAGCGTGCTGGCTCCGGACTCCGGTGTGGCCGACTGCCTGACCACCGGCCTGTTCTGCCTGCCTCTGGAAGAGGGCAGGCAGCTCGTGGAATCGCTGGACGGTGTGGAAGCCCTCTGGTGCACCACCGATGGCGAAGTGATCACCTCCAGCGGGTGGAGCGAGCATACGAATTAAACCTCTCAGCCTTCGCTATCGCTCGCCAGCTCCCCTAGTAGGGGAGCCCTTGGCAGTACGGGCAAGTTTTCCTTCAAATTTGATCCTCTGCAAAAATGGCTCGACGCTATACAGAACGTCGAGCCATTTATTTTTACTTGATATCCAGTTCGGGCGGCACGTCGATCTGGTCAGAGACGTACTTGCCGTTCTTTTTGCGCTGACGCACACACTCGGTGAGCAGATACTCGATCTGCCCGTTCACCGAGCGGAAGTCATCCTCAGCCCATGCGGCAAGGGCATCGTAGAGCTTCGCATTCAGGCGCAGGGGGATCTGCTTTTTCGGCTCTGCCATCAGTACAGGCTGCCGCTGTTCACGATGGGCTGCGCGTCACGGTTGCCGCAGAGCACCACCAGCAGGTTGGAGACCATTGCCGCTTTGCGCTCATCGTCCAGTTCCACCACTTTGTTCTCACTCAGGCGATCCAGCGCCATCTCCACCATACCCACGGCACCGTCCACGATCATCTTGCGGGCATCAATGATGGCGCTTGCCTGCTGGCGCTGCAGCATGACCGCTGCGATCTCGGGGGCGTAGGCCAGATAAGTGATGCGGGCTTCCACCACCTCGATACCGGCCTCGGCCACGTTCTTCTGGATCTCGTCCCGGATGCGGGCAGCCACTACCTCGGAGGAGCCGCGCAGGCTGCCCTCGTCGGCTACGCCGTCGCCAGTGGTATCCACGTTGGGAGAAACATCATAGGGGTACACCCGCACCACGTTGCGCAGGGCGCTGTCGCACTGCAGGGAGAGATATTCCTTGTAGTTGTCCACGTTGAACACAGCCTTGGCGGTATCGGTCACGCGCCAGATGACTGCAATACCGATCTCCACCGGGTTGCCCAGACAATCGTTGATCTTCTGGCGGGAGTTGTTCAGGGTCATCATCTTGAGCGAGATCTTTTTGCTCATGGACTCGACGCTCATCTGAGCATTCTGGCCGTTATTGCCAAACAGCGCAGCCACGCTGTTTTCCTTGCTGTTCACATCTCCGCTCTGGCTCAGGCGGGTACCGGCGGCGGGGTTGACGGCGGTGCAGAAGGGGTTTACCCAGTAAAAGCCCTGTCCCTTCAGGGTGCCGATGTAATCGCCGAACAGGGTAAGCACCAGCGCCTCCTGCGGCTTTAGCACTTTAAGGCCGCAGAACAGGAAAATGCCTGCGATGAAGTACGCAATGGACAAGATCAGCAGCGGTACGCCCAGAAGCATCCGGTCTGCATCCAGCAGGGTGATGCTGCAAATGAACAGAGCAATGGATGCTACATAGCCCAGCAGGGTCAGCAGAAGCATGGTCATGCCGTTCTTCTTGGTCTGTAAGATCTTCTCTTCCATAAAATGTCCCTCCTTTACAGGGTTCGGAAGTTTCTTTCTGATATCAAAATCATATCACATTGTATTTTGATTGTCAAGAACTTCCGATAAACACAAAAACCTCCCACTCAGATGAGCGGGAGGTTTTATTACGCATAGTTATAATTACCAGAACCAATACCGTTTCTTGACGGCGATATACACGATCAGGCAGACCACGGTCAGCGCACCGGCGGCGATGAAGAAGGTCCAGTTGATATTGGTGAAGCGCAGATTCTGGTTGGTCAGCAGGTAGCTGCCAGCCGTATCGGCGGTAATGGTGCCATCCTTGTAGCTGTTCAGGAACTGCCACTTTTCGCTGGCAGTGTTGTGCAGATACAGGCGGCTGTAAGCGGCGTTCTCACCGGTCAGGGTGATCTGCACCACGCAGGGCAGCGCACCGCTTTCGCCCAGCTGGAAGCTCAGGCCGTTTTCATCGGGGGCAAAGGTCAGGGCGGTGCTGAACCCGCCCTGGGTGCTCTTGATGCTGGTGCCATCGATCCGCAGGGTATAATCCTCGCCCAGCACGATCAGGCTGCGGCCTGTGGTGCGCAGGGCGCTCAGGATCTCGCCGGTAATGGCGGGCACGTCGCTCTGATAGAGGGACACTTCCTCCCCTGCGGCGTTCTGGATGGCGGCCACGGTGGCATCGGTGGTGACGTTGTCCTCGGTGCCCTCACCGCTGGTATCGCTGCTGCTGCCGGAGGTGGATGCAGTGCGGTTGACGATGACCGTGACCGAGGTGGAGGCGGTGCCGTTGGAGACCACCACGGAGGTGGCACCCGTGGCAACGCCGGTGATGACACCGGAACCGCTGACGGTGGCAATGCTCTTGTCCTGGCTCTTGAAGGTCAGGCTCTGGCTGGCAGAGGCCGGCGACACCTTGCCGGTGATGGTCTTGGAGGAGCCCGGCTTGAGCACCACATAGTTGGTGTTCAGGGAGATGGACTGGCTGGAGACGGTGCTGGTGTTGGCCGCAACCACCGTAATGGTGGCCGTGCAGCTCACGTTGCCGTCCGTGGCGGTGATGGTGGCCTTGCCGGGGGCAACGCCGGTCACCTTGCCAAAGTTGTTGACGGTGGCCACCTTCTCATTGGAAGAGCTCAGGCTGACGTTGATATAGTTGGCCGCCGAGGTGGGCAGCACTGCCAGCGAAAGGCTGGTGGTCTCGCCCACGGCAATGGTGCTGGATGCAAGGGTGATATCCATTTCGGTGGCGATCATGCTGGCATCCGGCTGGGGGGTGATGGTATAGGTGCAGCTCACCCCGCCGCAGGTGGCGGTGATGTTGGCCGTGCCCAGGCCCACAGCCTGCGCCACGCCCTCACTGTCCACCGAGACAACATTGGGGTTATCAGAGACATAGGTCACGCCGTTCTTGCTGGCGGCATTGGCGGGGGTGGTCACCGGGGAGAGCTGCTGGGCCGTGCCCGCCAGCGGGGCGGCATCGTAGCTGCCGGTCTCAATGCTCTCGGCGGTAACTTTATCCCAGGGAAAGCTCACCTTGGGCAGCGTGAGGGCCAGCGGCGTGGTAACAGGGCCGGCAGCCGACGCAGGCAGGGCGGCGGCACAGGCCAGCACACCCAGCAGAGCCGCGCTGGCGGCCAGCTGTTTCGGGTTCAGTTTCATTCTTTCGTACCTCTTGGGCGTGGAATCGGCGGAACAGCACGCCCAGGGCCTCCATCACATAGTCAAAGTAAGTCAGTTCATCGTACTCCACACGGGCGGTGACGCTCATGCCGTTGGAAAGATCCACCTTGTCGCCGCTGGTGCTCACGACATAGGTGTTGTCCGGCTTGATGGTCATCTTGTAGTAGGACCCGTTGTTGCTGGAGGTCACGTCACTGTCGATGGAGGTAACAGTGCCGGTCAGGGTGCCGTAGGAATACTCCGACAGGCCGGTGATGGCGATCTTGCAGGGGTCGCCCACGTTGATCAGCGGCCGGTCGTTGACGGTGACAGCCGCCACGATCTCAAGGTCGCTGTTCTCGCTGGCCACGGTGGCCAGAGCGGAGCCTGCGCTGAGCACCATACCCACCTTGTAGGGGGTGTCCATGTGGATGACACCGGAAGTGGGAGCGTAGATGTAGTAATCGTTTGCGCCGGTGTTCAGGGCATCCAGCTGGGCCTCAATGTTGTCAATGTTGGCCTGCACGCTGGTCAGGTTGGCAGAAATGGACTGCAGGGTGGAGTAATACAGGCTCTCCACCTCGCTCTGGTTCTGCTCCATCATGGTCTTGATCTGCTCGTCGGTGTAACCGGCGGCCTGATAGGGCGAAGCGTCGAACGCCTTCTGGCTGACCTGGCTCTTGTAGCTCTCGTACTGGTAGTAATAGGGCTGATCGTCGATGTCGGTCTCGCTGAAGTAGTTCTTGTCGTCCTGAATGGACTTGAGCAGCTTTTCGTACTGGCTCTTTTGCTTTTTGTAGATGTCCAGCTGCTTCTGGTAGCTGTCCTGCTGGATGTCCAGATCGGTGCTCTTGATGTGGGCAATGAGGTCGCCCTCGGTGACATAGCTGCCCTCCGAGATGTTCAGCTCGGTGATGGAGCCGGAGTAACTGGACATGATATAGGTCTTGTTGGCCGCCTGCACTGAGCCAGTGGACTGGCTGACGTAGGTGCGCTTGTTCTGGGTGCTCCAGATCACCAGAAACACCATGAGGAAAGCCACCAGAAGAATGAGCGCGTAGCCAAAGGCCGGCAGCTTCTTCTCCATCATAATGCGGCGGTCCTGCAGGTCGGAAAGGTTCTGAATGCGAGTGGTCATATTACTTCGTCTCCATAAAAACGTCCATGACACCGTTTTCGCTGTCCTGATTGACGTAGATGCTGTAGGTGGTGCCGGTCAGCTCGATCTCGTGCTCGTAGGCATAGATGTTCAGCTTCTGGCTGGCAAGGCTGCTGTGGTCCATGGGGCCGGTGAAGTGGGCGTACAGGCAGCCCTTCACCCGCAGCACAGCGTCCTGCTCGTAGCCCGGCTCCAGGCGGGGGATGAGCTGGTTGACCTGCATCATAAAATAGATCTGCGGCTCCGGGTTGGGGCCGGAGGTAAACTTGACGCACTGGATCACAGGGCCAACCGGCATGGCGCTGTGGCTCTTGATAAAGTTCTGCATCTGGGTCAGGATCACGCCCAGGTTGCCCAGCTCGCTGGCATCGATCTTGCGTGCCAGAACGTTGGTCAGCTTCAGGGTCTTGTTTTCTGCAACTTGGATCTCTCTCATAATAATGTCCACCTGTTTCTTTTTTGTTTGCAATAAGCAATTGTCTGGGGTCAAAGATTCTTTTTTACCGTTTTGCCAAAGACTCTCCTCAAAGCGGCCTCACCCTCTCAGTCAAAGCCTAACGGCTTTGCCAGCTCCCCCAAAGTGGGAGCTCTTGACAAAAAGGGTCACAGCTGCTTTTATATCCGAATTTGTACTTCCCTATCAATGGTCTCGCATACAGCATCAAAATGATTGTTAACATCCCGATTAGAGAACCGTAAAACTTTCAAGCCATAGCCATGCAGGATAGCACTTCGTTCCTCATCGTAAGCTTTCCCCTGTTCAGTATAATGCTGTGAGCCGTCAAGTTCAATAACCAATCTTGCATCCGCGCAATAAAAATCCACAATAAACGATTCAATGATCCGCTGTTTGTAGAATTTTACCGGATATTTCCGCAAGAAAACATACCAAAGCCGTTGCTCCTGTGGTGTCATTTCCCTCCGAAGTCTTCGGGCTACATCCAGCATGTCGTTATTCTTGACAACTATCGTCTTTTTCATCAGCTTATACCTCTACCGGGCTCACCCTCTCCGTCAGCGCACACGCGCTGCCACCTCCCCCAAAGTGGGAGGTTTTGACAGAATGATTCACTCCCTGCACTGTGGGCAAGTCTGCGTTCACACTACGCAAAGGGAAACCCGCCGTACACTGCGCTATGCCAAGGGCTCTCCCTTCGGGAGAGCTGGCGCAAAGCGCCTGAGAGGGTGAGGATGCTCACGGTAAGCCACTCACACAGCGATAAAGTGTCACTATAGCTTATACCTCTACCGGGCTCACCCTCTCCGTCAGCGCACACGCGCTGCCACCTCCCCCAAAGTGGGAGGTTTTGACAGAATGATTCACTCCCTGCACTGTGGGCAAGTCTGCGTTCACACTACGCAAAGGGAAACCCGCCGTACACTGCGCTATGCCAAGGGCTCTCCCTTCGGGAGAGCTGGCGCAAAGCGCCTGAGAGGGTGAGGATGCTCACGGTAAGCCACTCACACAGCGATAAAGTGTCACTATGTAAAGAGCATTCCTGTAAGGATAAACATAATCTTCTACCACACACAATTGCCTACCGCAACGCGATAAGCAACATAAAAATAAGGTGTGCCAGGAGGCACACGCCTCCTGGCACACCATAACGAGGCATTGTTGTCTGCCCCGCGCTAACAAGTAGGGCGGTGCAGTTTCCTCAACGCTTCATAATTTCAGATCACGTCTAATTAGACAGTGAACTTAACGTCATTCTCCTTGACGGTGTTCTTGGTGGGAGCCACGCCCAGGTTGTAGACAGCAGCAGCAATGCCCAGAGCGTTCATAGCATAGTCACCAAAGTTGTTCTTCTCGATCGGGTTGCCCTTAACATTGGTGCCGAACAGGTTCTTGCCGATGTTGCCGACTTCCTTCCAGGTGGTGTTGCCGCTGAACAGGACACCGATGGTGCGGTCAATGGTGGACTGCAGGAAGGTGTTGCCAACCAGAGTCACGATGTTGGTGTTGAAGGTCTTAACGTTGTCCAGAGTCCAGATAGGAGCGGTAACAGCGCCGATAGCGTCGATAAAGCTAGCGCCACCGTTGACGTAGGTCATTTCGTTCTCTGCGATAACAGAGTAGTTTGCAGGCATCATCATAATGAATTACTCCCTTCAAATGAATGAAAAAAACTTATTTTGGCGATCTTTTTCCGGCTGCGCATCCATCCAAAGATCATTTATGTAACCGAGTGCGCACTCGGCTGCAACTTAATAGGTCATTGCCTCGCCATCGTCGTCTTCTTCAACAACTGCCGCGGGGGCAACGGGTACAGGCTCTTCCTTTTTGCGGCGGAAGATGCCCTGCTGCAGGTTCCAGAGCTCGTAATATTTGCCCTGCTTTGCCAGCAGCTCGTCATGGGTACCGCGCTCCACGATCTGGCCGTGATCCATGACCAGGATCAGGTCACAGTCTCGGATGGTGGAAAGGCGATGTGCCACGATCAGCATCGAACGGTCAGCCAGCTGGTTATAGATCATATCAAAGATGGTATTCTCTGTACCAAAGTCCAGGCTGGAGGTCGATTCATCAAGGATGTAAAGGCTCGAATCCTTCAGGAACGCACGGGCCAGTGCAATGCGCTGCTTTTCACCACCGGACAGGCCGTTGCCGGCTTCCTCCAGATAGGTGTTGTACTGCAGCGGCAGCTTGCGGATGAACTCGTGTGCGTCGGCCTTCTTGGCCGCCTCCCGCACCTGATCGAGGGTAGCCTCGGGGCGGGAGATGCGGATATTCTCGAAGATCGTTTTGCTGAACAGCTCAACGTTCTGCGGGACATAGGAAATGCAGCGGCGGACGGATGCATTGCTGTACTCGTCCAGATCAACGCCATTCACGCTGATGGTGCCGCTCTCCGGCTCATAATACTTGAGCAGGAGCTTGGTGATGGTGGACTTGCCGGAACCCGAGGAACCAACCAGCGCCACCTTTTTCCCCTGCGGGATGGTGAAGGAGATGTGGTCCAGTGCCGGGGTGCGGTTGCCATACCGGAAGGTGACATCCTTGAACTCAATGTCGCCCTCCATGCTCTCCATCTCGGTGTACTCGTGGTCATCGTCCTGCTCGGATTCATAATCCATAATCTCCGTCAGGCGCTTCATGGAAATGGAAGCCTCCTGAATGGACATCTGCATACTGATGAGCTCGCTCACCGGAGAAGTAAAGTAGCCCGAAAGGGTGCTGAACGCCATATAGCCGCCCAGCGTCAACTGGCCATTCAGCACCTGCGTGATGCCCACATAGGTGGTGACCATGTTCAACACGGTCATGATCACGCTGGAAATCAGGCTCTGGCCGGTGCTGATCTTGCTGGAACGCAGGCTGATCTTCAGGCTCTTGATGTATTCACGCTCAAGGGCTTCCAGCTCGCGCTCTTCGCAGGCGTTGCACTTGATGGTCTCGATGCCGCGCAGGCTCTCGATCATCTGGCTGTTCAGAACGGCCGACTGCACCATCGTCTCTTCATTGATCCGCTTGTAGGGCTGCTTGAAGATGATGACGAGCAGCAGGCTCAGAATGGTGGTAAACAGGGTAATGGAGAACAGCGAGGAGTTCATCCGGAACAGGACAAAGCCTGTACCCACGGCCATCACAATGTCCATGACCACGCTCATTGCAATGCTGGTCAGCACTGATTTGATGGTGCCTGCATCAGAATAGCGGGTGGTGATCTCGCCGGTCTTACGGGATGCGAAGAACTTCATCGGCAGTTTGTACACATGCTCGAAGTAGCCCAGCATCAACGGAATGTCGATTTTAATGGAAAGGAAGATCAGGATCCACTGTCTCACAGTCGAGAGCAGCGTGCTGGTCAGGTTGACCACACTGAACACGACAATGAGCGATATGAGCAGATTTTTCAGCCCATAAGGCAGCACCTCATCCATGATCGCCTTATTAAAGACGGTGGACACGATGCCGATCAGTGTCAGGATCACTGAACTGAGAATAGCGTAAGCAAACAGCTTTTTCTGAGGAAGCAGCAGATCCATGTACCGCTTCAACATATTGTTGCGGGCTGCTTTGGCTTCCTCTTTACCCTCCACCTTATGCTTGCCGGTGCCGCCCTTGAACTCCGCTGTGGGGTTCAGCAGCAGCAGCACGCCGGTGAAGTTTTTATAGAACTCATCCAGGCTGATCTTTTTCAGTTCATTTGCAGGGTCGCCAATGACGACGTAATCCTTGCATTTGTACTTTTTGCTTGCATCAGCCTTGCGTTCTTCTTCCTGCACCACATGCTTGCGGCGGGCATCGTCCTCCTTAATGGTCGTCTTTTTAAAGATGACCACAAAGTGGGTCATGCCCTGGTCGGTAATGACCTGCGCAATTGCGGGCAGTGTGAAATCGCTTAAAAAGTTTTCGCGGTCAACACGGACAGCCGCCGTGCTGAAGCCCAGCTCATTGGCTGCTTTCTGCAGGCCAACGAGATTCGTGCCTTTCATGTCGGTTCCCATCATATCCCGCAGGCGGGTGATGGTGATTTCCTTTTTGTAATGGAGGCACACCATTGCGAGCGAAGCGGCCGCGCAGTCCGTAGAATCGTGCTGCCGCACATAGGTATAACGCATACGATGTTTCCTTTACAAGAGACCGACAACCAAAAGCAAACGATCTCTTTTTCAATGTACTGTGTCTATTTCAAAACTACGGCTTTTATTTTAGCACACCCGGTCTGTTTGCACAAGCCCCAGTTTGCTGTTGTTTTGACCGTAGGTCTGACAAATGAAAAAGGTTTTCTTTTTGCACTCCGGTTTAACAGCGCATAGCCTTCTGCTTTGCCCTGCCCTGCGGAGAACCAGGGCAAAGCAGAAGTCCGCTGCTATCAAAAGAAGGGAGCGCCTACCCTTTGATCTGAGTCAATCACCACGGAACGTTTAAAAATTGTTCCAAGGTTTGGGTGTAGTATACCACAATCTGACAGCATCTTCAAGAGGACATTTTTTAAGAAATCATTAATTTTGAAGATTTTGTGAAAAAAGTCTCAGATTGGTTACAACACCCGGTTAAAAAACAAGCGGCGAAGTTACCCTCGCCGCCTAATGGCGCCTCTTGCCTGACTCGAACAGGCGACACCCTGATTAACAGTCAGGTGCTCTAACCGACTGAGCTAAAGAGGCACATCTTTCAAAACACAATTCCGCAGCGCACAATTGACTGCGAGAGATATTATAACTCTTCCCGCTCCCTTTTGCAAGCCTTTTTTGGAAATTTGTGAAAAAAGTTTTTCAAAGGGGCTGAACCCTCTCAGTCAAAGCCTTGCGGCTTTGCCAGCTCCCCCGAGGGGGGAGCCTTTGGCAGGACCACCGCAAGCAGCTGCTAAAGGCCGGGGCAGTCTTGGCTCCCCCTTTGGGGGAGCTGGCGCGTTAGCGCCTGAGAGGGCGAGCCCGTGTTCCGACACCCTTTTTCTTACGCTTCTGTTACCCTATCAATACCAGAAAGAAGGTGCCGCCCATCAAGACTGTGATCTACCTCGATGTCCTGCTGCTGACAAATTTTGCGCTCACGCTGCTGTTCCTGCTGGCGGCGGGGCTGCTGGCCGGGGTGGAGTGCCGGGCCGGGCGGCTGCTGTTGGGCGGG
>ERZ772893.3276-NODE-3276-length-11583-cov-2.840128_pt1 | contig 11583 bp, 10 predicted proteins | sample MGYA00511482_ERZ772893 | MGnify/ENA primary metagenome ERZ772893 (study PRJEB29015, sample SAMEA2737687) | human gut metagenome | biome: human gut; feature: human-associated habitat; material: faeces | place: China | collected 2012 ...
GTGCATCCTCGACCCCGGTGCAGTCGATGGAAATTTTTCTCCCATCCCGGAGCAGCAGCTCCACGCAGCCGGTGTCCATGTTGAAATGACAAACTCTTGCATCGTAGCCTAGAATTCTTCCCGCATGGAAGAACCCTAGGGCTATCTTTTTTGTTATAAAAGTGTTTGGAACAAACGCGCAGCCTGCATCGGCACGATGCAGAACAAATGGGGTTTGGGCACAGCCCAACAAGCATTTTGCAAAGCAAAATAGCATTTGTATAGACGAATGCCCTGCTTGCTACAACCGCATACCGCTTATCTCGCTGGAACACCTCTTGATTTTAACACAATCGGATGTTATCCTATTCTTATAGAAATCTCCGAAGGGCAGGTGTTTTCATGTACAATCATCAGCTGGAAACCTTCATCCGTGTGGCGGATGCAGGCAGCTTCAACAAGGCGGCAGAGGAAAGCTACATCACGCCAACAGCCATCATCAAGCAGATCAACCTATTGGAAGATTCCCTTGGTGTCAAGCTGTTCGAGCGTACTCGCCGGGGACTAACACTGACCAAAGCAGGCCGTTCCATGTATCAGGATGCCAAGTACATCATTCAATACTGCCATGATTCTGTCATTCGTGCCCGGAACGCAATGCAGGAGGATTCCAACGTCATCCGCATTGGTTCCTCTCCCATGACACCTGCCCAGCTGCTCATGGAACTGTGGTCGAAAGTGCAGACCATCTGCCCGGACATCAAATTCCAGATTGTGCCTTTTGAAAACACCCCGGAAAATGCACGGGAAATTCTGGCGGACCTCGGCACGAACATTGATGTAGTAGGCGGCATCTTTGATGAAACGATGCTGCATCTGCGCAAATGTGCCGGTCTGGAACTGGTTCGCAGGCCGTTTTACTGCGCGGTTTCCATCCATCATAAACTTGCGGCAAAAGACCGCTTGCAGATCACAGACCTGTACGGCGAAAATCTACTGCTGATGCACCGTGGATGGAGCCACTATGTAGATGAACTGCGGGATGATTTATGGCAGCACCATCCACAAGTAAATATCGTGGATTTTGAATTTTACAGCATGGACATCTTCAACCGCTGCGAAAACACCAACGATGTGCTGCTGGCAATTCCGGGCTGGGCCAATGTCCACCCATTGCTGAAAGTGATTCCAGTAGATTGGGATTACGGCATCCCCTATGGTATCCTGCACTCCCCGAATCCAACGCCTGCCGTTCAGCGTTTTCTGGATGCGGCTAAAATAGCCAGCAAGGAATTGTATCGCTGATACGCCACTGCAACGAGAAGCTGCTGCATGAGAAATCATGCAGTGGCTTTTTCTTTTTACAAAAGATGCACTTGACCTAAAGCTGACTCTAAGTGTTACAATCAGGGTGTCAAGCGGGTTGTTTGAACCTTTGAGTTCAAACAAGTGAACAAAATGGAGATTCCGGGAAATGCAGACTTGCGCTATACTGGAACCAGAAAAAGAGAGTACCTCAAAGGAGGAACGACCAATGAAGAAAGTCTTGATTTTGTCCGGCAGTCCCCGCAAGGACGGCAACTCCGACCTGCTGTGCAGTGAGTTTATGCGCGGTGCGCAGGAGAGCGGCAACGAAGTGCAAAAGATCTTCGTGCGCAGCAAGAAGATTGTGCCCTGCAATGCCTGCTATTACTGCCGCGACCACGGCGGCAAGTGTGCCCTGAACGATGACATGAGCGAAATTCTGGACGCAATGCAGGCGGCAGATGTTATCGTGATGGCAAGCCCGGTGTACTTCTACTCCATTGATGCACAGATGAAGATCATCATCGACCGCAGCCTTGCCCGGTGGACGAACATTCCGAACAAGGAGTTCTATTTCATCATGACCTGCGCGGACGATAACCGTGCTGCCATGGCCTGCACCTTGGAGTGTTTCCGGGGCTTTACCGCCTGCCTGAATGGTGCCAAGGAAAAGGGGGTCATCTACGGCACCGGCGTATATCGGCCCGGCGAGGTGATGTCCTCCCCGGCCATGAAGGAAGCCTACGAGATGGGCAAAAACGTCTGATTTCCCAGTTTTATATAAAGGAGTGTAACGGCTATGAACAATTTTCTGTTTGAAAACAAGACCAAGGTTTATTTCGGCAAGGGTGGCGTGAAGGAATATCTGGGCTGTCTGCTGGAGCACTACGGCGATACCGTGATGCTGGCCTACGGCGGCGGTTCTATCAAGCACAATGGTGTCTATGATGAAATCGTCGGTATTCTGAACGCCGAGGGTAAGCGCATCGTGGAGTTTCCCGGCATCATGCCCAATCCCACCTACGCCAAGGTGCAGGAGGGTGCAAAGCTGGCCCGTGAGAACCATGTGGATTTGATCCTTGCCGTGGGCGGCGGTTCCGTGTCCGACTGCTGCAAGGTGGTGTCTGCACAGGCCAAGGTAGACGAAGATTTGTGGGAGCTGGAAAACACCAAGCATACTCGTCCCACTGCGTTCATCCCGCTGGGCACCATCGTCACGGTGTTCGGTACCGGCTCCGAGATGAACAACGGCGCAGTCATCACCCATGAGGAAAAGAAGATTAAGGGGGCCCTGTGGGGTGCACAGGCCGACTTTGCTTTCCTCGACCCCACCTACACGTTGTCCGTTCCCATGAAGCAGGTCATTTCCGGTGCGTTCGACACCCTGAGCCACGCGATGGAAACTTACTTCGGCAAGCCGGACGAGAACAACCTCTCCGATGACATCAACGAAGCCGTCATGCGCAGCGTCATCCGCAACATCCGCGTCCTGTTGACCGACAAGGACAACTACGAGGCCCGCAGCGAGCTGACATGGGCTTCGGCTATGGCCGAAAACGGCATCCTGAAAATCGGCAAGGTCACCGACTTCCAGTGTCACATGATCGAGCATCAGCTGGGTGCCTACACCAACTGCAACCACGGTGCTGGTCTGGCGGTCATTCACCCGGTGCTGTACCGTCACCTGCTCCCGGCCAACACCGCACGGTTCGCCCGCTTTGCACAGAACGTCTGGGGCATCGACCCGGCGGGCAAATCCGAGCTGAAACTGGCACAGGCTGGCGTGGAGGCTCTGGCGGCCTTCATCAAGGAGATCGGGATGCCCACCACCTTTGCAGAACTGGGCGTCCCTGCCGACACCGACCTCAAGGCTGTGGCCGATTCCACCGTGCTGACCGGCGGCTGCTGCAAGAAGCTGAGCCGCGAAGAACTGCTGGACATCCTCAACGAGTGCAAGTAATCAAGGAACGAAAAATACAAAAGGAGCTATTTATTATGGAATTCATTACTCTGAACAATGGCGTCAAGATGCCGGCAGAGGGCATCGGCACCTTCCTGCTGACCCCGGACAAAGCTGAAACTGCCGTGCTGAGTGCGCTGAAAGACGGTGCACGGCTTATCGACACCGCCAACGCCTACTGCAACGAAAAAGCCGTGGGCCGCGCTATGAAGAAGTCCGGTCTGCTGCGGGAGGAAATTTTCCTCGAAACCAAGCTGTGGCCGACCTTCTACACCGATGCCGATGCTGTGGACAAGACGCTGGCACGTCTGGACACCGACTACATCGACCTGCTGCTCATTCACCAGCCTGCCGGTGATTACGTTGCCGGTTATCGCCTGATGGAAAAGGCTTACAAGGAGGGCAAAGTCCGTGCCATCGGTCTGTCCAACTTCAACGAGGAGCAGATCAAAGAAATTCTGAGCATCTGCGAAGTCAAGCCCACCATCCTCCAGACCGAAGTTCACCCCTACGCCCAGCAGAAAGAACTGAAAGCCTTCCTCGCCGAGAATGGCATGGTGATTCAGGCATGGTATCCGCTGGGCCACGCTGACAAGGGCCTGCTGGAAGAGCCGTTGTTCACACGCCTTGCAGCAAAGTACGGCAAGAGCAACGTGCAAATTATTCTGCGCTGGCACATTCAGGCAGGCAATGTGGTCATTCCCGGCTCCAAGAACCCGGCCCACATCCACGACAACTTCGATGTGTTCGATTTTGCGCTGACCGATGCAGAAATGCAGGAGATCACCACGCTGAACAAGGATAAACGGTATTATGAGGTCACGGAGGATAAGCTGGCGGCATTCGCCACCATGTTTCCTCCCGTGGAAGATCAGAAGTAAATTTCAAGCAGTTTGTAGCTGGGTGCGGAGAGTTTTTTTGCGGAAAATGAACCAGATGAAAGGGTAAATGAAGATGAATAAGATCACGCGCAAAAGTTTTCTGAAAGTTCTTGCCGCCACCATGGTGGGTGGTGCAGCCGCTTCCGCGCTGACGGGTGCAGCGGCTCCTGTTTCCATTGACGAGACAAACGGCAAGGTAAGCCGCTGGGTAAAGAACAACCTGAACCCGGACGGCCCGCTGACGATTGCCAAGCAAGGAATGTTCTCCTCCGGCGGCACGGTCACGGCACCGGTGGCAGGCACTTATGATGCCACCACCAACTGGCTGGACACTACCCGTGCAGGCAACACCGCTCATGTGGATCACGCTAATGTTCTGTATCAAATCCCGGCAGACAGCAACGGTTGGCCGATGGTTTATCTGCACGGCTATGGACAGTCCCGCATGGGCTGGATAACCACCCCGGACGGCCGTCAGGGCTGGGCCGATCTGTTTCTGCGCAACGGCTACTCTGCGTTCTTGGTAGACCAGCCCCGCCGTGGTGAGGCTGGCAGTACCGCCCAGATGAGCACGGACGGTTTCCTCGATACTTGGTCTGCCAACTCCAAGGACTACAAGCCCGGCGATCAGGCATGGTACACCCACTTCCGCATTGGCCGCGTTGCCCCGGAACGGTACGAAGGCTCCCAGTTCCCGGAGGGCGATGCTGCACAGAATCAGTTCTTCCGCCAGATGACCCCCAACACCGGCGACTTCGATCAGGCAGTTGCTGCCGCCGCACTGGGCGAGGTGATGAAGGACGTGCAGACCCTGACCGGCCACAAGTCCATTTTCGTCACCCACTCGCAGGGCGGTGCAGTCGGCTGGGATGTGCCCGCCGACAACATTGCCGCCATTGTTGCCATTGAGCCGGGCGGAACCCCTGCCATCGGCTCGGAGCAGTACACGAAACTGCTGAGCGCAGGTATTCCAATCGCTATCTACTTTGGCGATTACATCGACAACGGCCCGGAAGATATCATGTCCACCAGCTTCTGGCGGCGGGTACGGGACGGCGCACTGGCCTTTGCCGCCCAGTACAATGCCGATGGCGGTGACTGCACTGTGGTCGATCTGCCGAAAATCGGCATCACCGGCAACTCCCACTTCATGTTCCAAGAGCTGAACAACAAAGAGATCGCTGATCACATTTATCAGTGGCTGGAGAGCCGCGCACTGGCATGAGCGGTTCTCTGAGATTCCCGGCATTTTACATAGATAGAGGCGTGTTTCGTATGAAGAATAAAATTTCCCGCCGCCAGTTTTTGCAGGTTGCTGGCGCATCTGCTGCCGCCCTGCTGCTGGCTTCCTGCTCCGGCAATTCCGCTAGCAGTGTGAGCAGTTCTTCTGTGGCTTCCAGTGAAGCCGCATCCAGCGCGGCTGCTTCTTCGGAAGCTACCAGCACGGTAACGACTACGGGCAAAACACTGGTGGTGTATTTCTCCGCCACCGGCACTACACAGGGCGTAGCGCAGACCATCGCCGACACCGTGGGTGCTGACCTGTTTGAAGTCGTTCCGTCTGACCCCTATACCTCCGATGATCTGAACTGGACGAACAATGACAGCCGCGTTTCCCGTGAACACAACGACGAGGGCCTTCGTGCTGTGGCTTTGGAAAACACCGATGTGGACGGCTGGGACGATTACGACACCGTGTTCATCGGCTACCCCATCTGGTGGGGCATTGCCGCATGGCCCATGAGCAGCTTTGTTGCCGTCAATGACTTCACCGGCAAAAATGTTGTTCCGTTCTGCACGTCCCTTTCCTCCGGCATCGGGCAGAGCGGCAAGCTGCTGGCAGAATTAGCGGACGCCGGCACTTGGCTGGACGGCCAGCGGTTCAGCCACAGCAGCAGTGAAGCCGACATTGCAAGCTGGGTAAATGGCCTGAACCTGTAAGCAGAGCTTTTGTGTGAGGAGAATTTTCTCTTGCGGTAATTTTTGAAATAGAGGGTAAATCAAAAGGAGAATGTTTGTATGAAAGCATTGCTCATCAACGGCAGTCCGCGGCCCAACGGCTGCACCTTTACGGCCCTGACCGAACTGGCAAATACGCTGGAAGCCGAGGGCATTGAAACCGAGATCGTCCATGTGGGCAACAAGGACATCCGGGGCTGCATCGCCTGCCGCCGCTGCCACAGCACCGGCTCCAACAAGTGCGTCTTTGATGATATTGTCAACGAAGTAGCCCCCAAGTTGGCTGAAGCCGATGCCTTTGTCATTGGCGCACCGGTGTACTTTGGTTCCCCGGCAGGCGGCGCGATCTCCTTTATGGACCGCCTGTTCTTCAGTACCCTGAACATCGACAAGACCATGAAAGTGGGTGCTTCGGTCGTGACCTGTCGGCGCGGCGGCAACACAGCTTCCTACGATGTGCTGAACAAATATTTTACCATGTGTGGGATGCCAGTGGCCAGCAGCCAGTATTGGAACATGGTCTACGGCGGCTCTGCCGAGGAGGTCAAGAAAGATGCCGAGGGCTTGCAGACCATGCGCACCCTTGGCCGCAACATGGCCTTTTTGATGAAGAGTATCCAGATAGGCAAGCAACAGATCGGCCTGCCCGAAAAAGAACCTGCTGTCTTCACAAACTTCCATCATTGAGGAAGTGTTCCATATTCCTCCTTCTTTGTTGCAGGGAAAGCCGGGACGGAAACGTCCCGGCTTTCCCATTTTCCTGATTTTTGCGAGGTGATTTTATGCGCAGCGTGATTTTCGCGGTTTCCACCGCTTTGACCGTTTTATTATCCGCCTGCACCGGGGCGGCATCCTCTGTGCCAGTCAATACGGTTTCTTCGGTTTCGGCCAGCACATCCATCACGACCTCGTCCGAAGTGGATTCGGCTGTTTCGGAGAGTGCTTCTTCGGAAACCGGAAACATCCAGACTGGGCTTGTCCGGGAGCAGACATTGGACAGCACTGAGGAGCTCATCCATTACAGCTACTACCTGCCGGAGGATTACGACCCCACCCGGAAGTACCCCATGATGGTGGTCATGCCCGGCTATAACATGATGTGGTTCGGGGAATCTTCCTCCGGCAGCAATCTGGACTGGACGGGGTTTACCAGCTGGACGAACCTTGGACAGGATATGATCGTAGTGTCTGCCCAGCTCACCGACTGGGGCGACACTTCGGCGCGGCAGGCCATCGCTCTGACGGAGTATTTCATCAATCACTTTGCCGTAGATACCGCCCGCATTTACGCCGCAGGCTACTCGGCTGGCGGCGAAACCATGTCGCGGGCAGTTGCCATGCGGCCTGACCTGTATGCAGCTTATCTGCATGGAGCATCCCAGTGGGACGGCGGTTTTGCGCCCATTGCAGAAAACGGCGTGGCGGTCTACATCTACATGGCGCAGGGCGATGAATACTACGGTGTGCAGAAAGCACGGGATGCCTACAACGGTCTGCACGATGCTTACGCCGCCGCAGGCTGGACGGATGAACAAATCGACACCGTGCTGCAAATGCAGACCCCGGACAACGCCTTTTTCGATGCGCAGGGGCTTCACGTCTACCATGCTGCCGCAAATGTTGTCTTTGATGATGCCGATATTCTGAACTGGATCGTTTCCAAACACAAGTGATAGGAGAGAAATTTTGAACCGACGGCAATTCACAAAACTTCTGGCGGGTGTAGGGCTGCTTCTGGCAGGCTGCCGGGCAGGTGCTGCACCCAGTTCCTCCACCCCGGAAAGAAAGGATTCCATGCAAACGACCACCCAAACTTATACCCGCACCACGCCCATCGAAACCGTACGGAATGACCCGGTTTTCGGTGATTATGGGCGGCTGATCTTCCCAGTGGAACGCTCTTATTACAGCGGCGACACGCTGGAGCAGCTGCATCTTACCTACTATAACAACATCGACCCGGACGAAACAGTGGACATCTGCAACACCCTGCGCCAGCGTGCAGCGGACGGGCAGACCATCTTTTACGATATTTACACCGAGGACGAACAAGCCGCTGACCCGGACAAAGCTGACACCGGCTTATTCTACTTCAAGGGTAATCCCGGCGCAAAATTTTCCATCTGCAACGCAGGCGGTGCGTTTGCGTATGTGGGGGCCATGCAGGACAGCTTTCCTCATGCACTGGAACTTTCCCGCAAGGAGTACAACGCTTTTGCGCTCATCTACCGCCCCGGCGCACAGACCGCCTGCAAAGATCTGGCACGGGCCATTGCCTTTGTCTTTACCCATGCGGAGGAACTGGAAGTAGACACCAGCGGCTACTCCCTCTGGGGCGGTTCTGCCGGGGCACGGATGGCGGCGTGGCTGGGCAGCTACGGCACGGCATCCTTCGGTGAACAGGCGTATCCGCAGCCGGGAGCCGTCATCATGCAGTACACCGGGCTGGGGGAAGTCTACGGCAACGAGCCGCCCACTTATGCCTGTGTGGGTGACCGGGACTACATCGCAGACGAACGCGTGATGCGCTGGCGCATTGAAACCATCCGCTCTCAGGGCACCCCTGCCGAGATCGAAGTTTTTCCGGGCCTTGCCCACGGTTTTGGCTTGGGCACCGGCACCTCTGCCGAAGGCTGGCTCGATCATGCCGTAGCGTTCTGGGAAGAAAACATCTGAAACCGTGAGGAAACTGTTATGACGAAAAAATGGACTGCACTGCTTCTCGCGGCAGTACTTGCTGTCGGTCTTTCGGCCTGCGACACCAGCCGCGCAGAAGCCCCCAGCAGCAATTTGGAAAGCGGAGTTTCCGCCATCGAGGATGCTATGACGAAACGAAATGAAACCGAAAGCAGCTCGTTCCCGGCAGGCAGCGACCTGCGCATCGGCACTTCTGCCGACACCGTTGCAACGCCGAATGATTTCCCGGCAGCATACAACTACGGCACTGGAAAAATTGAGGATTATTCCCGTACCGCCATGCCGCAAAAGATGCCGGAACCAGTGGACAATGCGACCGTGCTGAACACCTCGGCAGACCCTAACCATATTCAGGCGTTGTACCTGTGGGAAGAAGGCAACGTTCCGGCTAAAACGCAGTTCACCGCTGCAATGACCGGTTATTTTGACAACTGGGATTTCCGCCCCTATGTGACGGCAATTCCCGTCCGCACCGGAGTACAACCGAAAGGTGCTGTGGTGTTGATGGCAGGCGGTGCGTATCAGTTCCGTGGAAACTATACCGATTCTCTGCCCACGGCAGCGGCTCTACGGGAGCTGGGCTTCCAGACCTTCATCGTAGATTACCGTCTGTCGCCCTACACGCAGGAGGAAGGCGCGCTGGATGTAGCGCGGGCTGTCCGCTTTGTGCGGCAGAATGCGGATGTTTACGGCATTGACCCTGACGATATTGCAGTTATGGGCTTTTCCGCAGGCGGCATTCAGGCGGGCGAATTTCTGATGCACTACGATGAAGATGTCAACGGCACTGCTCTGGATGAAAACTATGTACCCGATGCGCTGGATGCTGTTCCGGCTCACGCTTCGGCGGCGGGCATGATCTATTCGTTCTATGGGCGGCTCAGCGTGGGCAACATGGACCCGGACTGGCTGGCCGAGGGTGATCTGCCGCCAACATTCTACGTTTACGGCACGGAGGACCCCTTCTACCGCCAATTCCAGCAGCAGTATGATGTGATTCGGAATATGGGCATTTCCGCCGGACGCATCGTGCTGAATAGCTGGCCCCACGGCTTTGGCTCGGATGGCGGCTGGGTGAACGATTACGCCGCATGGCTGGAAAGTGTTTTTGCAAATAAGGAGGAATCTTAACATGGAATATCGTACTTTGGGCAATGACCTGACCGTTTCGGCTGTGGGTCTGGGCTGTATGGGCATGAGCCATGCCTACGGCGCACCTGCCAACAAGAAGGAAATGACCGAACTGCTGGCGCAGGCCGTGGGTATGGGCTATACGTTCTTTGACACCGCCGAAGTCTACGGCACACCGGATAATCCCCACGACAACGAGGAACTGGTGGGTGCTGCCCTGAAGCCCTACCGAGATAAAATCGTTCTGGCGACCAAGTTCGGCATCCATTTTGACATGACCAGTACGGCAGTCAACAAGCCGCTGGTGCCGGATTCCCGCCCGGAAGTTATCCGTGCATCGGTAGATGCCTCCCTCAAGCGGCTGGGCACTGACCATATTGACCTGTATTATCAGCATCGGCTTGACCCCAAGGTACCCATTGGGGAAGTGGCCGGTGTAATGGCTGACCTGATTCGGGAGGGCAAGATCACTCACTGGGGCCTTTCGGAAGCCACCGAGGAGACCATCCGCCGAGCACACGCAGTCTGCCCGGTAACGGCCATCCAGAACCGTTACTCCATGATGGCCCGCTGGTACGAAAGCCTGTTCCCGGTTCTGGAAGAACTGCACATTGGTTATGTGGCATTCTCGCCGCTGGCAAACGGTTTTCTCTCCGGCAAATACGATAAGACTTCCAAGTTTGAAGCAGGCACGGACTACCGCAGCGTCATGCCGCAGTTCCAGCCAGACAGCATTGACCAGAACCACGCCCTGCTGGAACTGTTACACCGTCTTGCCGCCGAGAAAAATGCGCCACCTGCCCAGATCTCACTGGCGTGGATGCTGTGCAAAAAGCCTTATATCGTACCAATCCCCGGCACCCGGAAACTCAACCGTTTACAGGAAAACGCCGGTGCAGCGGATATTGTGCTGTCTGCCGTAGAAGTGGCTCTGATTGACGAAGCACTGGCGCACATGGAAATGTCGCATGTGTTTGGCGGGAGCCGCATTGAGAAAGAGTAAGACAGCAGCTTTGACGATGAGCTTCAATAGATCATGCGGAGGTAATTGTTTTTGATATGTGCGGCTTTTCAACGAGGGTGATCCTATCAATTTCTATGCCGTCTTATGTCTTACTCCGCAAGAGTTGTATGACACGCTGGAAAATGATCTCGCGGTTGAAAAAGAGGTGCAGAATCCGCAAAGAGATTGATTTCGGCTAAATTATTGTGTAATTCATTTGCTTTTCATTTGTTTTTATGGAGCAGTCTGATACAATATTGCGTATTCAGACAAAAGAACGCCAGAAAGGTCCGTAACGTCCTCGCTGGCGGTTCAGGTGTTTTTGTTCTGCTCCGAAAATTCTGTCAAATGGATTGCAAGCGATCTTGTTGCTTCCAGCAGTGTTTTCCGCATTTCTGGTGGACAAGCAAGATAGATTGCATCCCATTCTCGGCACTCACTTTCCAATTCTGACAGATTTGGATTGATGATTGAATCCAAGGAAAGGGGTAGGACATGGAGGATTGCACTCAAAATGTCAAAAGAAGGATTTTGCTTTCCGTTTTCAATATTGGCGATATACTTCACCGAAACATGGCTTTTTAGTGCCAGCTGATCTTGTGTCATTCCCATTGCTTTTCGGACAGCCTTTATCTGCTTTCCTAAAGCAATCGCATCCGCATTCGGCA
>ERZ772893.3278-NODE-3278-length-11573-cov-2.743532_pt1 | contig 11573 bp, 8 predicted proteins | sample MGYA00511482_ERZ772893 | MGnify/ENA primary metagenome ERZ772893 (study PRJEB29015, sample SAMEA2737687) | human gut metagenome | biome: human gut; feature: human-associated habitat; material: faeces | place: China | collected 2012 ...
TGCAAAAAACTTATCTCGGCAAAACCTTGGCCGAGGTCGCAGATGCCCAACAGCGCGAGAAAGTCGAACGCATTGACTGGGAAAAGCAAGAATTACAGGCGCAACTAGACCTTATGAGCGATATACAATCTATTGCCGACCGCTCCGAGCGCTCTATGCCAGACCGAGGAAATATCGGCAAGCAAATCCAACACAACCGACGTACCGCCCGCAAGCAAGAAAGCGTATCCATGATGGACTTATTAACCGAACAGCAGGAGGATGATTTCAATGAATGCTGATTATATTACAAACCCGCTCTATGAAAACAACCCCTTTATCGAAGCACTCCCGCCTATGCTTGCCGGTAAAGACCTTATCCGTGCGCTGGCGTCTATCCCACCATACAGCGATAATGACCGTGACCGCAGTACCGGGGAGCGATTGCAGTTACTTTCCTCTTTATATGAATATTATCAGCCTCTATCCATGACAATCGACCTGTATTGTGAGGTCTACACTGCCTTGCAGCATTGCTACGGGCAGTATTCCGTACAGCGTGAAACCGCCGCACTGCAAAATGACTATGCGCTCATGCAGGGGAACGCCTCGGCGGCCTCTATCGGCGGTGGAAATTCCTTTTCCGTCATCGGTGTATCGGGCCTTGGCAAGTCCACCGCATTGCAGCGCGTGTTATCGCTGTTCCCACAGGTCATTGAGCACACCAAGTACCACGGGCAAAATTTTTATTATCATCAGATTCCATATCTGGTCGTGCAGACCCCACACGATGCGTCCATTAAAGCACTGATACTGGATATTTACCTGCAAATTGACGGTTTGCTCGGCACAAGCTATCAAAGGGATGCACTGGCCCGCCGCTTGAGCATTGACGTCCTCGTCAGCCAACTCAACTTGATTGTCCGCAGCAATCATATCGGCCTGTTAGTAATAGACGAGTTGCAAAATATTTGTTACCGAAATTGTGAAACAGGCACACGCTTTCTAAATTTTCTTGTTCAACTTATCAACGGCACAGGGGTAAGTGTCTGCATGGTCGGTACGCCCCGCGTTCTGCAAATATTGCAGCAGGAGTTCCGCTCGGCTCGGCGCACCACCGGCCTTGTGTACGACAGGCTTGCAAATGACAAAGAATACTCTTTGCTTTTGCATGGCCTGTGGCATTACCAATATACGAGGTATGCCACCGACTTGACCGTTGAAATGCAAAACTGGCTTTATCGAAAAACGCAAGGTATCCCGGATATTCTCGTTAAACTGCTGTACAGTGCTCAAAAACAAGCCATTCTTGACGGCAGGGAAACTCTGGATTATGAAATATTTGAATGTGCATATTTAAAAAACTTGGGAATGGTATCGGAATACATGAGCGAGCTTTCCCAAACGCCCCTCGTCAAAAATGCTCCGAAACCTGCTGCCGAGCTGCCAGCCATCCAACGCAAAACCGCCGTTATTACCGGCGACGACCTGCGCCTGCTGCTAAAGAAAGCAAAGCGCAGCGGCACACCGCCCGTAATTGCTTATGCCGACTACATCAAGGGCGAGGTAACGCTATGATTAGCTTTTTCCCCACACCATACCCGGATGAACTATGGTACAGCGTCATTTGCCGTTACCATATCCGCAATGGCAACTACTGTGCCAAGCACACAATGCGCCAGTTGTACGGCGACGGCACATACACCGCCAGTATGATGCTGTGCGGGCACATTGTTCCCTTGTTGGAGCAACTCCCGCGTGGGTACTTATCCATCAAGGACATTATTCTGCGGCACACACTGTACCCCTATTACGCACGTTTCTTTTCCACGCAGCGCAAGCGGTCTACCTACGCCTACACTTTCAACGGCAATGCCGACACTGTACATCGGATGGGTATATCCCAAGCCAGCGGGAATCGTTATACTGTATTGCGTTACTGCCCCGTTTGCTATCAAGAGGATTTGGCGCAATACGGTGAGCCGTACTGGCATCGCTCCCACCAACTGCCCGATATGCAGCTTTGTGTCAAACACCGCTGTTGGTTGGTTGATACGGATGCTGTCTGCGTCCATAACCGACAGGGGGAATTGTTTCCAGCCACCTTTACGATGCACCTTGCACAGCCGTCCACAGCGCCTATCCCGGACAGCTTGTTTACCCTACATCAACTGCTGCAAGACACCATTGATGCGCCTTTTGATTTCAGAGACGGCACGGTCTACTACGACGTCATAGACCGGGCCCTGCTTTCTCACGGTTGGCGCTCTCTTACTGGTGGCCGCACTTACGCTGCAAAGGTTGAAGGTGCACTTTTAAATCTATATGGCACTTCTATCCCGGCAGGGGATATATCTGCCAAGCAGTTACACGCGACACTATCCCGTAAAAGCGTTGCCCCGCGCTATATATTGCAGCTTGCCGTTTTGTTCGGATTGTCACTCTCGGAACTTTCGACTCCCCCGCGCGGCCCTGCACCCGATTACAAAAAAGAGATGCAGGAGATGTACCGCGCCGGGGCCAGTATGTATCATATTGCCCAGCTATATGGCACTGACGCCAAGACCGTGGCAAGGTGGGTCAAGTAAGGGAGATTATGCAGCCGGGGCCGCCTTCTTCTTTTTCTGTTCCCGCTCCTTGGCTTTTTTCTCGTTGATTTCTTTCGTCGCCGCATAGGCACTTTCGAGAGCCTTTACTTTCCGGGGATGCCCCGTAATTATCATGCCCGGATTGATTCGCCAGCAGCCATCAAACTCTTTTACCATCAAGTTTCTGCTGACAAACTGCGTCATAGCACGGCTGACCGTTGCGGTGCTGCAACCGCAATGTGCCTTGATTTTTTCCATCGTTCCAATATACATATTTTTCCCAAAATCCATTGCCTGCAAAATGTAGACCAGTATCTTCAGCTCGGTCTCGCTCAAGCCGCTGATTGCCGAGAAAAAGTCTCTATACAACTTGATAAAGCGTTCCGCCTGCTGTGCCTCATAGAACTGCTCCACCGTGGCATACTCATTTGGTAGTGTCACAAGTTCGCCGGTCTTATCATCAATGACCGCTGCTCCATGTATCTTTTTTCCTTGGCAGGTATCATAGGTCGCCATCAGCTTAACTTCTTGCAAAAAGCTACCCTTGGCAAGCAGACGTGGGTTCAGCATCCACTGACCGGGTGCGACTGGGGCAAGTATATTTTTCTCCTGCATTTTCAACAGGGCGCTCCGCACTGTCTTTTCGTCAACGTCGGCTCGGCGGGCCAGCCCTTTTATCGTGCCATCATAGGTATTCGTGCGCGGATGGATATTTTTTAGGACTGTAATCAACACAAGGTTCTCTTGCCTTGTAAATCCAAAGAGTGCATCTAAAAAGCCTGTCTGCATTTTACAAAATGCCTGCTCACCGTAATACTCGCGTCCGTAATCTGTATTTCTAACCACCGCACTTGTTCCGGGCGCATTGCCCGCCGGAATGGGGTTCGTATAATCTGCCATATAGGTCTCCTATAATATCGTGAAAAATGGTAGGGAATCTATGACATTCTGATTTTCATTCCAGCTTTTCCCGCGTTGTCGATTTTCTGCGCTATAATGCAGAAATATAGAGTTCCAAAATTCTTTACGACTTGAACCTCTTACTCTATTCTAAGGTCTTATTCTTTCTTATTTTCTATCTTTTCCAAGAATCAATAAGACCCGTAGGGATCAATAAGAATAAAAATTGAAATGTCACCTTATGTCAGTTCTACGTTTCCATCTTTGTGTTTCAAGTTATCACTATCGGTAAGTTCTTCACAACACGCAGACGTTGCGGCTAGGTGAGCTTTTTAAAAATTCCGTCAAATCAAAAAGGGAGTAACGGCACAGTCGGTCATCAATCCATACCCAGCAGCCTGCCAACAGGTTGCCATGTAGGGGTTAGCCGACCACTTTGCCGCAGCCGCACAGCCCATCGGGCTGTTTGACGGATTCCTTAAAAAAGCTGTAAGCAGACGTCTGATTCCGGATTCAGTCGTCCGTTTTGGCCCAACCACATTTTAAAAAGTGCACTGTAACGTATCACTAATACTATTATACCAACTCAAAAATGCCGATGCCACCTCATCCCCCCTCTATAGAGAAAAAAATTAAAAAAATTCATAATTGCTCTATAATTCAATTTCGAGTAATTAAAATAGCGTTTCAAGAAAAGTTTATTGCAAACCTCAAAACCCTATTTTACAATACAAAATATGCCGATATAGCACTTTATTATATAGGTATGTTCATCAGAAAGGAGACCTTTTCCCCATGCGCAAAAATGATTTTAAAACACGCGCGTTGGCGGTTGCCTTGACTGCTGCCGTTGCGTTGAGTTCCACAGCCTGCGGCTCGAAGTCCACGGCTGACGCATCCAGCGCAGCAACCAGCCAGAGCGAGTCCACCGACAGTTCTTCGTCGGAATCTACTGCCGCCACACCCGCACCGACTGCCGCACCGGCCCCTGCGGAGTCCACCGCTGAAACCGACGACAAGTCTGCACAGGACAGTCAGAACGGGCAGAATACCAATTCCGGCAACACAAACAGTTCCGGCAAGCAGAACAGCACTACATCCGGCAGTAAAGGCAATATCACCTCGTCCGGCAAAACAACGGCCACTGCCCCTGCACAGGCTGCTGCTCCCGCACCCACGGCCACGCCGAAGCCCATCACCTACACCTACGTTGTCCGCAAGCACCCTGCAAGCTGCACGACGGCAGGCTACGACGAGCACATCTGCCAAGAGTGGGGCGGCATGAACTACAACGACAACTACGTTGCCCCCACCGGCCACGACTGGGGCGCAGGTGTTGTCACCAAGCAGGCCACCTACTTTGAAAAAGGCTCAATTACTTACACCTGCAAGACCTGTGGCGAGACCCGCACCGAGGAGACGCCCGAACTGGATAAAACCTACCATATTAAAGAGGTCATCGCGCCGACCTGCACGTCCGAGGGCTACACCATCTACGAGTGCAACGAAGTTCCCGGTCTGACCTACAAAGGCGAGTACACCGCCAAGCTGCCCCACAGTTGGGATGACGGCGTTGTCACCAAGGCCGCAACAATTTATGAGAAGGGCGTCAAGACCTTTACCTGCACGGTTTGCGGCGAGACCCGCACCGAGGACATCCCCGTGCTGGACAAGACGTGGCACAAGGGTGAGACCGTCGCCCCTACCTGCACCGAGCAGGGCTACACCGTCTACATCTGCGACCAAGACGGAACCCTTACCGAGAAGCGCGATTACACCGACGCCCTCGGCCACGATTACGATGACGGTGTTATCACCACCAAGCCGACCTGCACCGCCGAAGGCGTCAAGACCTACACCTGCAAACGTGACGGCGCGACTAAGACCGAAACGGTTACCGCGCTCGGTCACGATTGGGATGCAGGCAAGGTCACGAAGGCCGCCACCTGCACCGAGGACGGCGTTTTCACCTTCAGCTGCACCCGCTGCGATGCAACCGACACGGCTACAATTCCTGCAACTGGCCACAAGTGGGATGACGGCACAATCACCGTCGAGCCGACTTGTGAGACCGACGGTAAGAAGACCTACAAATGCACAAACGACGGTTGCACCGAAACCAAGACCGAAAAGATTGATGCCCTCGGCCACGACTGGGGCGCCGGTGAAGTCACCACCCCGGCCACCTGCACCACAGACGGCGTGTTGACCTACATCTGCAAGCACGATTCCAGCCACACTAAGACCGAGGCCATCCCCGCGCTGGGCCACGCCTTTGCTGAAACCGGCACAGTCACCAAAGCCGCAACCTGTGAGGAAGACGGTGTGATGACCTACCCCTGCACCCATGATGGCTGCACCGAGGCCAAGACCGAAGTTATTCCCGCACTGGGCCACGATTGGAACGACGGCGAAGTCACTACCCCGGCAACCTGCGAGACGGACGGTGTTAAAACCTACACTTGTAAAAATGATTCCAGCCACACCAAGACCGAAACTATTGCCAAGCTCGGCCACAAGTGGGATGCGGGCAAGGTTACCAAAGAACCGACCTACGAGAGCGACGGCACAATGACCTTTACCTGCCAGAACGACCCGACCCACACCTACACCGAGACCATCCCGGCGAAGAAGTACACATTTACGGTGACTGTGGTTGACCCCACCTGCACCGAGCAGGGCTACACGCTGCACACCTGCAACCAGAACGCCGAAAAATCCTACAAGGACAACTACACCGACGCGCTGGGCCATGATTACAAGGAAGTCACCACCCCGGCGACCTGCAAGGATGCGGGCAAGGTGGAAAATATCTGCCAGCGCTGCGGCGACACCCAACTTGTCAAAGACCTGCCTGTGACCGAAGACCACAAATGGAATGACGGCGTTGTGACCAAGGCCGCTACCTGCACCGAGGCAGGGGAGAAGTTGTACACCTGCACCGTCTGCAACAAGACCAAGACGGAGACCATTGCAGCCATCGGCCACGACTGGGAAGAAAAGACCACCCCCGCCACCTGCAAGGACACTGGCAGCGTTGACCGCACCTGCAAAACCTGCGGCGTAACCGAGCACGTTAAAGACCTGCCCGTTACCAACGAGCACATTTGGGATGCAGGCACTGTCACAAAGGAGGCCAACTGCACCGACAAGGGCGAGACGACCTACTCCTGCACCGTTTGCGGCGCAACGAAGGTCGAGGAAGACATTGCCGCGCTGGGCCACGACTTCCACGGCGGCAACTGCAACCGCTGCGGTGTTTCTGAGGATTACGACCCCGAACATTTCCGTCAGACGATTTTTACGCAGACAAACGAGTTCCGCGCCGAGAATAACCGTGCGCCGCTGACCTACCTGTCGCAATATCAAACCGTTGCTGACCTGCGGGCAAAAGAACAGGCAACCTCTTACGGGCATACCCGCCCGAACGGAGAGCCATACTATACCGCGTTTGAAGAGCTTGGCTTCGGTGACCGTCTGGCTGCTGGTCTAAACGGTGAAAACGCTGGACGTATGCAGGGAACATGGTTCTTTGAAGATTGGGCTGTAAATGGTTGGAGTGTTAGCCCCGGCCACCGTCAGGCCATGCTGGCCGACGCTGCGGACGGCATTGTCGTTGGCTGCTACTACGACCCGGTTACCCAGTATTACTACGCCATCCAGATGTTCTTCAGCTCCGAACTGGCAAACCAGTACAAGAACAGCCCTGCCAGCCAATCCGCTGCCCCTGCGCACGCTGTGGCTGTTCAAGCTGTTGCGCCTGTTGCCGAACAGCCTGTCGTAACAGACACCCCGACAGAAACCGTCGAGCACCCCACCGATAAGACCGAGGACGAGCCATCCACCGTTTCCACGGATGAAAAGCCCGTCACCCCGGAGACCGCAGAAACCGGAAAAGAGTCCGAATAATATCTACTCATAATCATGCGCCCCACAGAACAAACGCTGCGGGGCGCATATTTTATTGCAAAAACTAAGGGTGTCGTGTTTCACGACACCCTTAGAAGCCTTATTATGTACGATTTACCGTTTGATTCTAGGATTTTTGATATTTATTTGATAATTTTTTAGCCGAACGTGCAGCACCAAATCGTTTTGCCACCGATTTCAAAGTAGCAGCAAATGCCAATCTGTGTGAAATTCGGGTTCATAATAACGGCATAATGGGAAGGACTGTTCTGCCATGCTTGGCAAACTTCTGATGCGCTCTTTTGGCTTTGTGCAAGAATTTCCGGCGTCTGTGCTCCATCGTGAGACAGTGTATCATTGACAAGCTGATAATCGCACCGGCTGTCTGCAATGGCATCAAGGCTGCTATTTGCCGACAAGGCCGAAAGTTCACCCGCTGCGCGCATTGCATTGATATTATTCAACACTGCCCAATAAGCGGAGTCGCTTTGGTCGATTCCCCACCAATCTCCATTACTGGCAAGACTAAACGGAATCGCGCCATATTCAAACCCGGAAGAATCTGCCGGTGCAGACGCCTCTGTCTGGCCGCTGCCGGATGCAGCAGAAGAACCACTATTGCTGCCTGCCGCACTGGCCGCCTTGGTACTGACGGTCACTTCACATTCTGCCGTGACGCCGTCCACATCCACTGTGACTGTGGCCGTGCCATCGGCCACGGCGGTAACTGCGCCTTCCTCGTCCACCGTGGCAACGGATTCGTCGCTGCTCGTGTAGGTTGCGGTCTCCACAACTGCGTCTTCCGGCTGGACAGTGTAAGTAAGCTGTACCGTACCGCCTACTTTCAAAGAAAGTGTTGTATCACTTAAATCTACACTTTCAATTTTAGGTAGGACTGTAATTTTGCACACGGCGGAAAGCTCCGTATCCTGCACCGCAGCGGTAATATCCGCTTCGCCTTCACCCACCGCCTCGACCTCGCCCGTGTCACTAACCGTAGCAACGGAATTATCAGAAGACGTGTAGCTGATAACAACGTGTGTTGCGTCAGCCGGTGCAACTGCCGTTTCCAGCGTCGCGGCCTCACCTGCGGTCAAGGTCAGTGTGTCCGTGGTAGTAATATCTGTCGGGGTGACAACGACCTCAATCGTCTTGCTGGCGGTAATTTTTCCGTCCTTGCTGGATAGCGCAACCTCTGCCGTGCCTGCGCTTACCGCCACCATGTTGCCGTCCTCATCCACCACCAGAACGGCGGGGTTACTGGAAGTGTAACTCATATCGAGCGCGTCCAGCTTTTTGGCAAGGTCTGCGCTCTCCGGCGTCGCCCCATCAAAGGTATATTCTGGCACAGCAGTAAGAGTCGTCCCCTTTTCCATGCTGTCCGGCAAATCCAGCGAAACGCCCGTGACACTGACGCCGCAGCCCGCAAGGCTGACCGCCAGTGCGCAAGACAGCGAAAGTGCCGCAAGTCTTCTGGATACTGATTTCATATCTAAATACATCCTTCCAAATCAATAAAATCATGTTATTATACAAGTGCCACAAGTACGGCCCTCACATCGTCAATGTATTTAGGGCCAACGCGCAAGGTCTCGCCATTCGTCAGTTGAATTTCCTTTGCCTTCTTGTCCTGTAAGCCTTTGATTTTACGCACATTGACAACGATGCTTCGTTGGCAGCGGCAAAATTCACCCTGCGGCAGGCGCTTCATTATTGATTGCAGCGTTGTATTGTAACGCTGTCTGCCGCTGCACGTCACAATTTCCACTGCGTGGGAAAGTGCCTGTGCATATAGAATATCATCTGTATAATATTTGTCAACTGCATACGCGCCGCGCTGTAAAGTCAATATCGCACGACCTTTTGCGTAGCTGCTTCGTTCCCACCAAAAATCAAGTAAATCAAATATTTTCTTCATATTGGTTGGCTTGACTATGATGGAGCAGGCGTATACATCTTGACTCGCAAGCAAGCACTCACTCCGATTGGATATGAAGGCAATATCAATACGGCTGTTATATTTGCGCAGATGCTTGGCAAAGGTCATGCCATCAATACCGGGCGTCTCAACATCCAGCATGGCCGCATCTATGTCCAGCAGCCCCCGCATGGCATAGGAGTCCTTTTGTATGGCCGTCTCTTTTTGTATGTATACTTCATGGCCGGTCTCTTTTTTCCACGCTTCAATTTGCCGTATGAGCCGCTCCATATCCTTTGTATTATCTTCCAAAATCAAAAGGTTCAACTCGTCTTCTCACCCTCAAAAAATGTTAAAAGCTGTTGGAATTTTAATTCATGGTAGCAAACGATTTTTCCCATGTCACGCAACTTTACTTGAAACGCAATTTGAATTACCTTAAATTTTTTCTTCAAAAAATAACCCTGTATCAAATCAACGCTGTGCCCGATTTATCGCAAAAGACCGGGAATTTTTTGCAAAAAAATGGTATAGTATTAGTAGTAAATAAACCGAACGTCAGAGGTGAGACCCCCATGCAGACTTACGGCTATTGCCGGATTTCCACACCGCGACAAAATATTGAGCGGCAAGTGCGCAACATTTTAGCCGCGTACCCGGATGCCCATATTGTCCGCGAGGTCTACACCGGCACTAAGTATCAAGGCCGCGCGGAATTGGACAAGCTGCTACGCACTGTACAGGCCGGAGACAGAATTATTTTTGACTCCGTTTCCCGCATGAGCCGCAGCGCCGACGAGGGTTGCCAACTGTATACGGATTTGTACGCCCGGAATGTTGACCTTTTCTTTTTAAAAGAGCCACATATCAATACCGAGACCTACCGCCAGACCATCCAGCGGCAAATCAACGCCCAGTTGCAAACCGGCAGCGCGGCCACTGATAATTTTGTTTCGTCCGTTATTGCTGCATTAAATCAATACACCGCCGACCTTGCCGCCGAGCAGATACGCCTAGCCTTTGCGCAGGCACAGAAGGAAGTTGACGACCTGCACCAACGCACCAGAGAGGGGATGCTGACCGCGAAATTGAACGGCAAGCAAATCGGACAGGTGGCGGGCCGCAAGTTGATAATTAAGAAGGCCGCACCGTGTAAAGAATTGATTGTGAGATACAGCAAGGATTTTGGCGGCACACTCTCGGATGCCGAGTGCATAAAGCTGATTGGTATTGCCCGAAACACTTATTACAAATACAAGCGGGAACTGCGTGAGCAGTCAGCAGGGTTGCCCCCGTTATGAGGGCTTATCTGCAAGGGCGCACCACGCACAGGTCTTGCACTCTGCTTTCTCGCCGCAGGGCGGTACACCGGTGTCTGGTTCGTAGGGGCAAGAATGATAATCGTATTGCATGGGAAAATTCCTCTTACTTAAAAGTGTACATATAAAAATGGTAGCCTACTCTCACTCGGCTATTATCGCTGTTTATAATGGATTACTCGGAAACGACCATTTTCTCCATGCAGTCACCGCAGATTATGTTGATTGCTTTCGTCGCTCGGCAGCTATTGCCACATTTGGGGCAGATATATTTGCGGGTGCTGCTAGGCTTTTTTGTTCTGCTCCCGCCCTTGGGGAGCGTTCCGAGCACATCCAGAAGGGAAACACCCTCAACCATCTGCAAGTCCTGCCAGCCCTGCACCTCAATGAAATCCAGCAAGTCAATTCCGGGGCTGGTAATTGTCCAACCGTATTTGGGGTGGTGCTCAACTTCCAGCCCGTGCGCCTCGGCCATTGACTTAAATCTTTTATTGTGATACACACCGCTGTTGCTGGTGTCTTTGATAGGTTCGGGGTTGCCGTTCTCGTCAAGAATTTTTGACCCATAACCAACTGCGCAAGCAAGGTGGCACATCTCGTGCAAAAGCGTGGCACAGGTTTCCTCGATTGGACGGTTGAGCGTGGCCGAGCTAATGTTGATTTCATAGCGCCGCTCGTCGCCTGCCTGCCAAACTTTGCCGCAGGTAAAATGCCCATACGCGCCAACGGTCTTTTTCAAGCTGATTACGACCTCCGGCAATTCGCCGTCAAAAAAGTGTGCGTTCAAAAGTCGGAACATCTTCTCCAACTGTCCAGCCACGCGACTTGTTTTAACTGTCTGCTTCATTTTCGTTTTCCTTTCGTCTTAAAAGTTTACTTTTAATTTCCCGCCGAAGCGGTTTGCAGGTTTGACCCCTGCCGGCGAAAAGAAAAAGTAAAGCCCACGCCCCTGTGTCAACA
>ERZ772893.3282-NODE-3282-length-11562-cov-3.215434_pt1 | contig 11562 bp, 7 predicted proteins | sample MGYA00511482_ERZ772893 | MGnify/ENA primary metagenome ERZ772893 (study PRJEB29015, sample SAMEA2737687) | human gut metagenome | biome: human gut; feature: human-associated habitat; material: faeces | place: China | collected 2012 ...
GTCATCTTCATAAACGTGCCCGGTGCTGTTGATGCGGCGGCAAATCTGGTTGATGTTCGAGGCGACGTGGCTGACGGCGGCAGCTAACCTTTTCTGCTCGGTGTAATCCACCTTGATGATGTAGCCGTCGATCAGCATCTTCCGGGCGTAAGCGCCGAAGTTGTGCGTCCTCAACTGGCGCATTTTGTGCTGGATGAGATTCAGTTCCTGCTCGTTCAGGCAGATTTCCTTGCGGATGGGTCGCGTGCGATCTGGCATGTATTACTTCCCCCTCAGTTCCAGACAGAACTCATCATCGCCTTCCTTCTGGATTTGCAGGTAATCCGTGTCGGCAAGTTCTGTTAAAACAACGGAAATCCTTTCCTCCGGCATGTTCAGCTGACAGGCCAGTTCCGACAGCTCAACGCCTTCATCGCCAAGGGCGTAGAGGATTGCGGCGAAGCCTTTTGCCTCAACAGAAAGGTGCGTGTCTTGCAGCAGTTCTGTGGGGACAGCGGTCATGTGGGTACGGTTGTGGTAAGTGATCATAATGTTTCTCCTTTCAATTTTGAAAAACTTTGTTTGAAGGGCGGCTTGGAAGCGAAGCTGTTTGCCTCTCTACTTTACAACGGACATTTTTCAAGAGAAAAACAGGGGTCGAGAGAAAATTATTTTCCCCTTCTATATAACCAACGGACAAAATAAATCAGAGTGTCACGATTTTGTCTCACAGACGTTTTCCTCTCTACTTTACAACGGACATTTTTCCTCAAAAACTTGGCACCCCCTTTTCAAAAAACTTTTCTTGCCTCTGATCCTCCCTCTACTTAGCTAAGTGAATCAGAGATCGGTTTTGTCCCAGATTTCTCAAAAAAGTTTCGGAGACGGAGAGACAAGCCCTGTGTTCTGCTTCAAATTGCCCTTTCTACTTTCCAACGGACAAAATGATGCGGCCTGTCACGGTTCTGTCATAACAAGGGCAAAAAAAAGAAGCGCCTGCCACTACGACAAGCGCTTAGATTTGCATCAATTATTCGAGCAAATCCTCTATATCCCTTTGATTGTATTCAGTTTTTTGCATCAGCCGATAGACACCGTCTGCCTCATCCCGCTGCTGCAAAAGCTGGGCGAACGCCCGATAGAGTGCGGCCTGCCGACGCTCGATCACGCCGCGATTCTGCTGCATGGCATCTGCTGCTTTGCGGATGGACAGCCCCTCGGAAAAGCGTTTCCGGAAGAGATTGGCGTAGTCGTTGAGCACCGTTTTGAGCGACTGCTGGGCAAACGCGAGATCCTCACACATGGCCTGATATGCCTCGCGGTTGGATACGCCGATGTACTGCTTCCGTTCCCGGATGAGTTTGTATCGCCGCAGATCCATCCGGTAGTTTTCACAGATGTCCTTGGCGTATTCATAGTAGGTTCTGCTGCAACGGATGGCGCGCTCCGCGTACTCGTCATCAACATAAGTGAAGGGCTTGCTTTTGGGCTCCGGAAAGCCGTCCTCATACACTTCGCGGACGGTGCCTTCGTCGATCTCGCGCCGGGTTTGACGGACGTATTTATCCCGCAGCACACCATCCACCTCGACCTGTTCGCAGAAGGACGTGTACCGAATGAGGTAGTAATGCTCGTTGTCTTCTTTGGAAAAGCTGGCATCCTTGCAGACCACGATGGACTCGCCGGTGTCGATGTCCTTGAGCACCCGAACAACGAAGATGGGCTTTCCGTCGTACCGCGTGTAAAACCCGGCAAATACCCGTTTGAGTGCCATAAGAAAGCCCTCCTTCCGCTGATTTTCTTACAGTATAGCACAGATTTCGGCGGAGAGAAAGAGCGGCGTTGGGACGGAGAAAACTGAGATTTGAGAGAATAGCAAGCACAGCCGCTGTCCGGACACGCGGCGATTTTGGGATAATCCCAAGCCCTTATTCCTGATTGGAAATATATGTCGAACTGCGCAGAAAAGCCCCTTGAGAGGCGGCTCAAGAAGCATCCCAGCGTAGATACAGTCCCCGCACTGCACGGATACCGCCTGCGCTTTTCCGTAAACCTGTTGTACATATCGTGCCTCCTTTCGCGTTCGCCATGTTGGCTTCTATCATCACCCATATGGTAGCGTAACCCGAAAGAAAAGGTTAACGTGCGAAAAACAATTTGCAAGCTTAATAGCGCCGATGTGAGGAACGAATCATCATCGATGCGATGGTTATTATATTGCCGTATCACAGAAAACATTTTCGCCAAATCGCAGGATTTACTTGAATTGGACGCGCTGATCTGCTATAATACAGTCATTCTATAGCGTGGAGGGACTCTATATGGCAAGTTATAAGCCGAGAGTGATTGACTTGACTATTGCAAATCGCCTGAGAAACAAAGGCGCGATCCTTGTGGAAGGAGCAAAATGGTGTGGAAAAACAACCACCTGCGAACAGCACGCCTCCAGTATTTTGTATATGAGCGACCCGGATCGGGTAAAGCAAAACCTCCAGTTGGCGGATATCAGCCCTCGTTCCCTCCTCCAGGGTGAGACGCCGCGCCTGATCGACGAATGGCAAATGGCTCCCAAGCTGTGGGATGCTATGCGGTTTGAAGTGGATCACCGGGACGGCTTCGGACACTTCCTGTTGACCGGTTCCGCTGTGCCTGCGGAGATGGAGCAGGTGCATCATACGGGTACCGGCCGCTTTGCGTGGATCAAGATGCGGCCCATGAGCCTGTATGAGTCCGGTGAGTCCTCCGGCGCAGTCAGTCTCGGTGCGTTGTTTTCCCCCGATGATAAACCAATCTTTGCGGAAAACAAGTCTACACTGGAGGATATTGCATTTCTCATCTGTCGCGGCGGCTGGCCCCAAGCGACCTTCCTGGATGGCGACGATGCACTGGTACAAGCCTTTGACTACCTGGATGCAGTTGTGAAGTCCGATATCAGCCGAGTGGACGGCGTTTCCCGCAATGAGACCCGCGCACGGCTCTTGATGCGTTCTCTTGCGCGTCATCAGGGAACACAGGCACCGAACACCACGATCTGCGAGGATATTAATGTCAGTGACGATATGGAGCTGAGTAAGGATACCGTCGTATCCTATACGAATGCGCTGAAAAAGATCTTTGTGATAGAGGATTGCCCTGCCTGGAGTCCGAATCTTCGCTCCAAGACAGCGATCCGTACATCCGACACACGCTATTTTGTCGATCCTTCTATCGCCACTGCAGCGCTGGGCATTGGCCCAGGTGATCTGCTGAACGACCTGGAGACCTGCGGTCTGTTCTTTGAAACGCTTTGCATCCGCGATCTGCGCGTCTACGCGGAAGCACTGGACGGCAGCGTGTATCATTTCCGCACCAAAGAGGGCTTGGAGTGCGACGCCGTTATCCACCTGCGCAACGGAAGCTATGGCCTTGTAGAGGTCAAGCTCGGCGGAGACAGGCTTATTGAGGAAGGTGCGCATACGCTGAAGATTGTCGCTGGTAAGATCGACACGACAAAAATGAAAGAACCCTCCTTCCTAATGGTTTTGACCGGCACCTCCCCCTATGCCTACCAGCGCGAGGATGGCGTGTATGTGGTGCCCATCACAGCACTGAAGAATTAGGGGAGCCTATAATAATGCCGATAGTGTTTCGGTACCTTGGATTATAGAACGAGCAAGGAGCAGATGATTATGATAGATGTTTCAAATTTGAAAGACACCTTAAAAACTCTGGGATTTGTTGCATATGGCGATATATATGAAAAGGTATTTTCTGAGATTGGGTGCAGCCTGAAAGTAGATTTCCAAGCAAAAAGACTGATTTATCCAAATGAAATAAAGGGCAGAGAGCGCAACGATGGTTTTGATCAGAAAGAGAACTTCGTTGTATTTGAATGCGTATGCCGTCTTTTGTCAAAAGGATATCGTCCGGAACATATAGAGCTGGAAAAAGAGTGGCATCTTGGGCACGACGCCAAAGGCGGACGCGCCGATATTTGCGTAAGTGATACAAACGGAAATATGCTTTTTATTATCGAGTGCAAAACCTGGGGCAGAGAGTACGACAAAGCGCTTAATAATACAAAAAGCGACGGAGCGCAGTTGTTCTCCTATTGGCAGCAAGAGCAGTCTTGCAAATGGCTGGTTTTGTATGCCTCTGATTTGAGGAGTGGCTGTATTGCATATAAAGCACCTACGATTGACTGTTCCGACGATGCAAATATCATCCTGCTTTCAAAAAAGGATAAGTCTATAAAGCTCTATCGGGATGCGCATACCACATCAGCCAAGTATGAAGCATGGAAAGAAACCTATGGAAGTCAGATCCATGACGATCTGATCTTCTCCGAAGATTCCGTTGCCTATCAAATTGGGGTAAAACCGCTTCGGAAAAAGGACCTTCGCGATTTCACACCAGATGATAAGATTGTCAACAAATTTGAAGAAATCCTGCGGCACAATAATGTGAGTGACAAGGAAAATGCTTTCAACAGACTTGTTGCGCTGTTTATTTGTAAGCTTGTCGATGAAAGCACAAAGAGTGAAGACGACGAAGTAGAATTCCAGTATAAGCAAGGAACGGATACATACGAGACTCTGCAAGATCGACTCCAGCGGCTCCATCGAGACGGTATGAAGAAATTCATGCGCGAGAAAACTTTTTACATTTCTGCTGATTATCCAGAACGGCTATTTTCGACATATACCGGTTCCAAACGCAAACAGGCGATTGAGGATCTTCAGAACACGATCCGTATTTTGAAATTCTATTCGAATAATGATTTTACCTTCAAAGATGTCCACAATGAAGAACTATTCTATCAAAACGGGAAGATCCTCGTTGAGATGGTGCAGTTGTTTGAGAAATACAGAATTGTCTATCCGTCCAAGCATCAATTCCTGGGCGATCTCTTTGAACAGCTGCTGAACAAGGGGTTCAAGCAAAATGAAGGACAATTCTTTACGCCAATGCCGATAACCCGTTTCATTTGGGATAGTCTTCCTGTTGACCGGATGGTAAAGTCTGATAGAGGAAACATTTATCCAAAGGTCATTGACTACGCCTGTGGAGCTGGACACTTTTTGACTGAAGCTATCGAAGCGATCAATTATTTCGTGCAGTCAGATGGAAATAACGCATGGGCCAGGGATCACATTTACGGAATCGAAAAAGACTATCGTCTTGCCCGCGTTGCAAAAATATCCCTGTTTATGAACGGCGCGGGAGAGGGCAACATTATTTTCGGCGACGGGTTGGAAAATGCACCTGATAAGGGGGTCGAGAACGGCACTTTTGATATTCTGGTGGCTAATCCGCCATATGCAGTAAAAGATTTTAAGCAGCATTTACAACTTAAGAATAACAGCTTTACCCTTCTTGACCGAATTGGTATGAACGGCGGAGAGATCGAAACACTGTTTGTAGAGCGAATTGCGCAGCTGCTAAAGCCGCAGGGAGTCGCGGCGGTGATCCTGCCGAGTTCTATTCTCTCGAATGACAGCGCAAGCTACACCGGAGCCAGGGAGCAGCTTTTGCAGAATTTCTATATCCGAGGAATTGCCGCCTTTGGTTCCAAAACCTTTGGCGCGACCGGGACCAATACCGTTGTGATGTTTCTGGAAAAATTCAATGAACCGCCGAAACAGATTGACCTGTCAGCAGATTCGGTGGATGCGGTTTTCAGCGGTGCAGAGCTTGCTGAATGGAAAGATAAGGACATTTTCGAGGCATATCTTACACAGATTGATGTCGGTGAGAATGAGTACAGAGCCTTCTTGAATAAATCCCTTTCCGTTGCAGACCTGGAAGGATCCAAATACTTCAAAATGTATGTGACGGCGTTTGCCGATTCCGCAGATGCGAAGAACCTGCTGAAAACAAAAGCATATCAGCAGAAAAGTGCTGACGAGCAGGCAGCCGTGTATCTGGAAAAATTGTATTCGTACGCTTACTCCATTGAGCGGGAAAAGCTGTTTTATTTCTCGCTGGTGTATCAGCAGACAACTGTGATCATTACGGCTCCGGCAGATAACAAGGCACAGAAAGAATTCCTTGGATATGACTGGTCAAACCGCAAAGGCAACGAGGGCATTCAAATCATCACACCAGGTGGCAAGATGTATGATGATGCGGATCGCGCGGCGGAAGGAACCCTTGCAAATGCAGTCAAGGCATCCTTTGAAGGAGCCGTTCCGCAGTTTAGTGAGGACCAGCGTGTTTACGGAGCCGTTGCTGCCACAAAAGACATGTTGGATTATTCCAGGGTCAGCTTCAATAAATCTATCAGGGTGAGTGTCAACAAGAAGATTGTTATTGAAAGCAAATATCCTCTGAAAACGATCGATGAATTACAGGTGCTATTAAAGCGCGGAAAGTCACCGACATACGGCGATTCGAAAGTACAAATCATTAAATCCGGTCAGGCACGTGGGTATCTGGATTTTGACTTTTCAACGAAATATTATCTTGCTGAGAATACCGAGCTTGATGAGCGAAAGCTTCAAAAGGGAGATATATTGATCAATTCGACAGGTGTTGGAACGGCAGGCCGCGTAACCCTTTTTGAGTTGGACGGCGATTATGCGGCAGACAGCCACATCACAATATTCCGCCCCAACAGCGAAGTATTACCCGCTTTTGTATTATTGGTGCTGTCGTCAGTTGTCGGATTCAAAACGCTTGAGAAGATGGCAGATGGTTCAAGCGGACAAGTCGAGTTGTCTATTGAAACCATAAAAAACATTAAGATCCCCACTCCGCCTATTCCCGTTCAGCAGAAGATTGTAGACGCATGCGCTGAAATCGACGAGGAATACAATATCGCCCGCAGGAGCATTGAGACCTACAGGCAGAAGATAGCGGATCTGTTTGCAAAGCTGGATGCTGCTGTATCAGCCAGCGGGGACAGGCTGAGCCTGTCTGATACAGAAAAATTCAGCATTGCTATTGGTAAGCGGGTTTTGGGCAAAGAGCTTGTATCGAATGGTAAAATTCCCGTTTACAGCGCCAATGTCACTGCGCCGTTTGGCTTTATTGACAAGCTGCTGATCACGGATTTCTCTGTTCCCTCTGTGCTGTGGGGAATTGACGGAGACTGGATGACCAGCTATATACCTGAAGAGACAGCGTTCTATCCCACAGATCACTGCGGTGTTCTCCGCTGCAAGACCTCTGCAGTAAATCCCCGCTATCTTGCACACATTCTTGAAGTTGAAGGCGGGAAAATGGGCTTCTCACGGGCGTATCGTGCTTCCATCGACAGAGTGCAGGGAATTACATTTACCGTTCCTGATATTTCAATACAAAACAACGCTATGTCGAAAGTAAAGGACCATGAAATGGCTATAAAAGAACTGGAAGGGTCTTTAGAAAAAATAGCTTTTCGAAGAAATGAGATTATTAGAAAAGCATTAGCGGAGTGACTGTTTGACGGTGCTATATTTTAAGTGAAAGAAACGGAGGAGATTATATGGATAAAACAGGAGTCATTTACATACTGACCAATCCGTCTTTTCCCGAATATGTTAAAATTGGATATGCAGACGATATCGACAAGCGGCTGCAGCAGCTCAACCGGAGCGAGTGTATTCCCTTTGCCTTCCGGGTCTACGCAACCTATGAGGTCAATTCGCGGCTTTCTGATCTGAAGATTCACAGCATCATTGACAAGCTGAACCCCAATCTACGTTCCATCGAGAACTTCAATGGAAAGCAGCGCATCCGTGAGTTCTATGCCATGTCACCGGAAGACGCCTATTCCATCCTGGAGGCCATTGCGGAGATCCACGGCTGCGCGGACAAGCTAAAACGAATTGCTATGGATGAAACCCAGAAGCAGGCGGAGGAAACCGCGCAGGAGATCGATGCTGAGCACAAAGAACGCCAGTCTCCTTTCCGCTTCTCCATGTGCGGCATTCAACCCGGTGAGGAGCTCGAGTATTGCAATAACCCGGAAATCAAATGCACCGTAGTAGATGATAAAACGGTAAGCTATCAAGGGCAGGTCTACTCGCTCTCAGCTTTGGCTCAGCTACTCACTGGCAGCAAATACTCTGTTGCCGGCCCGCGCTATTTCAAGTACAAGGACGAATGGCTGAATGACGTGCGCCACCGACAGGAGAGATAAGTGTCTATTAATACACTATATATTTATTTGTTGCGGCATGGGGGTAGCGTATGTACGAGAAGGAATTACAGAGAATACTAACTGCTTCACAAAACAATGCGCTTACGTTTTTCGTCGGCGCAGGCGTATCAGCACTCTCCGGAGCACCAACTTGGAAAGCCCTGATCCACGCAATAAGCGATAAACTGGGACAAACTCGAAAAGATGAGTACTCTTCCGATGAGAATCTTCAAATTCCGCAGATGTTTTATTATTCTTTAGGGGAAAACAAGGAAGAATACTATAGGTTTGTCAAAGAACAGCTGTACTCTGCTTCCTTGCTGCCCAATACCATCCATCGGGAAATGCTAAACCTAAATCCAGTATCCTTTATTACCACCAACTATGACACGCTATTGGAAGACGCAGCAGTCCAGTATTGCCAAAGCTTTAAGGTTGTTTCACAAGATGAAGATGTTCCGACTATCTTTGGAGATAGATTTATACTAAAACTACACGGAGATTTCAAGCACAATAATTTTGTGCTCAAAGAAGAGGATTACCTCAACTATAGTGAGAACTTTAAATTAATTGAAACTTTGGTGAAATCCATTTTTTCCACCAACACCGTTGTTTTTATAGGATACAGCCTGAATGATTATAATATTAAACTGATTCTTAACTGGACGAAAACGCTACTTAAGGGTAGCTTCCGAGAGCCTATCTTCCTTTATGTTGGCAGCTCAGCCCTTACAGATACTGAGCTTATTTATCAGCAGTCGAAGGGGCTCACAGTTGTCGAATGGAATAAACTCATTACTTCAACCGACGATTATTTAGATCGCTACAATGCGATCTTTGCTGCACTAAAGAATCAATCTAAGTTGTCATTGGAGGGGAAATCAGAGGACGAAGCATTTGAGATCCTGTATAATTTGCTTCAACCGTTAGACCGTTTGAATGCCCTTCGAATCGAGGACGTTTCAAAACGACTGTATCCATATATCAGAATACGCGACGACGGAGTTATTGGCTTATCTCAAAGGGACGATCTTTTGTTAAAGAGATTCTTTGCCATTAATCTAATGCCAGATTCTCAACAGAATAACCTTACAAAAGATGTATTGGGAAAATACCATTGCATTCTCAATGTCTTCAGAAAAGCGAGAATACTTGAGGTAGAAGATGGTCACAAATACAGGCGTTTTGTTGCTGGCGAGGTGCCGTTTGCAGATAAGAATTGTATTCTGTTCGATTATTCTGCTATGCACGCATTTTCAGAAAAGACATATAAATCACTGGATAAAAACTATAAAAAAGCATTTTATCTATCTCGGCTAAGGCGTTATGACGAAGCGTTCTTTCACTTTTCTGAGATCGCAAAGCAAGCTTTTAAGGATTCGGACTATCTGCTGTACTATTTTGCGGAGTCCAACTGCATCAGCCTACGGAAAGTAATCAAGAATGTAAATACATGGTATCGCTGCTATGATCTTGATGCTGTCGAAGCATTGTCTCCAAATGACTCAGAGGCTGAAAACTTGTTTAGACGCCTTCCGGTAGAATTCCGAAATATATATGACAACCTCAGAGATATTCATAGTGCGAATATGCTATATAAATATTCGTATGAGGCTTTTACTGACGGACAAAAGCTTCAAAAAGCGATTGAGTCTGGATCAACAGAATTTGGCATGACAAGCAGCGGTAAGGCGATTTGCAGAGTAAACGATTATTTGCATTTCTTGCTCGGAAATGGAATCATAGCGGATGTGTTCTCCGAGTATAGAAGTGCAGTGAAGAATCTGATGTCCCTGTTAGTATACAAATACTCCACACAGGGAAAGAAAGTATTACATGAGCAGCCATTTCCTTTTATTGATGGAAATGATGTTTATTTTGATGAAATTGATTTCCACTGTTTCATAGAGTATTTTGACGCCAAAGAAATAATCGCACTATTAAGCAAATACCATATTGAAACAATCGAGTTTCAGAATATGGCTTCGATAGAGAACGCTGTAAACAACTTGCTGGATTACTACAGTTATGCGGTCAAATCTTCAAAAAACAACATTGATGTTATTGGATTACAAACGCAAATCAAGAATTGTCTCGCATTACTCAGATATGTTAGCATTTCACAGGGTTTGGTTGATAAGATATGCGGCTTCATCCTTGCACAAGAGTTTCGGGAAATACTGATAAATGATAAGGTCCTATTCCTTGATCGCCAACTGGTGCACAGGAAAATGTACAGCAAAACAACGAGCAAAATCGTAGAGAATACTCTGATTTCGTATTTGGATAAACATATTGCTGCCTTAAAAAAGGGCGAGAGGTTTGAGTTGTTCTCAGCAAGCACGGGTATCAATTATTGCAATCTTGTCCATTACATTTCTGCACCAGAGGAGAAATACTATTCGCGAAGACTGTCTATGAGAATCTCGCAGATTATAAATAATAATCTGTCCCAGATGTATTATCAGATAACTCAGCACTACTGCGGATATGTTTCAAAGAATCAACAGAAAAAACTTATCACATGGGCTAACAAACTAATACAAATGAATTTTAGCTTTGATTTGTTTAAAATGCTTGTGCAATGTGATGCGCGTATTAGTAAAGCAGCTAAAACGCAACTGAAGGTATACCTTAAGCAAAGAATAGATGCGGCTAAAAATAAAAATAACAATGGCGTAGTCGTATATCCAACTAAACAACCATATGAAGAATTAGATCAGGTCGGTTATTGGTGTCTTCTCAATGTTCTCAAAGCAAAGGACTTCCAGGAGTTCCTCGGCAATAGTGAGGCGTTTGACTTCTATTGTGAATACACAAAATTTGATTTCAATAAATTTGATGTTTCGTGGCTGCTAAACCTTTACCCACATACATTGGAGCAGATTGCAAAAAATGAGAAGGTCAAAGGATGCGTACGAGTTGCCATAGCAGATGCATTGAATGATGGAGAAATAGCATTATCGGACAGCCAACGACTTCAAAGCATCCTTGTCAAGCATTTTTGCTAGGCTGGTCTCCACAAATTACCATTATTTAATTATAATTTTCAGCAAAAAGAGGCTGACGCTTTCCCACTCGAATCCATTGGCAGACGGTGCGGTGGTTATAGCCGGTAAAGTCCACAGCGGTGGTCACATCGAACACGTCCGGCAGCACGGCTATCTTGCCCTCGTAGTAGCGTTGAAGCTTCTTCTCGTCCTTGGCGCACGGTGGATGGAGTGCTTTCCGCTTACTGATTTGGCTGGCAATTTGCATCTGCTTCTTATTCATAATCTCCGGTTTCTTTGAATTCCATAGCACCGTATTTCCTAACAAAAGTCGAGCAACTTGTGGCAACACATTCTCATGATATCTGCGCTGTTGTGACCCTGAGTAATAATTCTGCTATACCCCATTATACCCTTGATTTCTTGGGTATAACGGGGTATAATTCTGCATAGAATAGTATCTCACAGGAGGTGCGCTATGGACTTATC
>ERZ772893.3291-NODE-3291-length-11544-cov-3.576813_pt1 | contig 11544 bp, 12 predicted proteins | sample MGYA00511482_ERZ772893 | MGnify/ENA primary metagenome ERZ772893 (study PRJEB29015, sample SAMEA2737687) | human gut metagenome | biome: human gut; feature: human-associated habitat; material: faeces | place: China | collected 2012 ...
ACAATCTGTGATTATGACAGAGAAGCCGGAACGATCACCATCGTATTCCAGCCGGTCGGAGCATCCACAACCAAGATGAAAGAATTAAAAGCAGGAGATTATTTCCGCGATTTCACAGGTCCGTTAGGAAATGCTTCAGAACTCGTAGAAGAAGATATCGAAGAACTGAAGAAGAAAAAGATCCTGTTCGTAGGAGGCGGTGTCGGAGCAGCACCTGTCTATCCACAAGTAAAATGGCTGCATGAGCACGGCGTAGATGCTGATGTTATCATCGGTTCCAAGACAAAGGATATGCTGATCCTTGAAAAAGAGATGGAAGCAGTATCTGGTAATTATTATCCATGTACGGATGACGGTTCTTACGGTCATGCCGGAATGGTTACGACAATGGTAGAAGAACTGGTAGAAAAGGGAAATAAATATGACGTATGTATCGCAATCGGACCAATGATCATGATGAAATTCGTATGTCTCCTTACAAAGAAACTGGGAATCCCTACTGTTGTAAGTATGAACCCGATCATGGTAGATGGAACCGGTATGTGCGGAGCCTGTCGTCTGCATGTAGGCGATGAGATCAAGTTCGCATGTGTAGATGGTCCGGAATTTGACGGACACCTTGTCAACTTCGATGAGGCTATGAAGAGACAGCAGATGTACAAGACTCAGGAGGGTCGTGCAATGCTGAAATTACAGGAAGGCGACACACATCATGGCGGATGTGGTCAGTGCGGAGGTGACGAGTAATGGCAGATGTATTAAAGAAAGTTCCTGTAAGAGAGCAGGAGCCAAAGGTTCGTGCTACGAATTTTGAAGAAGTATGTTATGGATATAATAAAGAAGAAGCAATGGAAGAGGCAACAAGATGTCTGAACTGTAAGAATGCAAGATGTATCCAGGGATGTCCTGTATCCATCAATATCCCTGCATTTATTCAGGAGGTAAAAGCAGGAAATATCGAAGAGGCTTATAAGGTGATCGGTAAGTCCAGTGCCCTTCCGGCTATCTGTGGACGTGTCTGCCCACAGGAGTCCCAGTGTGAGGGAAAATGTGTCCGTGGTATTAAAGGTGAAGCAGTTTCTATCGGAAAGCTTGAGAGATTTGTTGCGGATTACGCTCTGGAGCATGATATTAAGCCGGAGTGTGCAGAGACAAAGAATGGTCATAAAGTTGCAGTCATCGGTTCCGGTCCGTCCGGACTTACCTGTGCAGGAGATTTGGCAAAGCTAGGTTATGATGTAACTGTATTTGAAGCTCTGCATGAACTCGGAGGAGTACTTGTATATGGTATCCCTGAGTTCCGTCTTCCAAAGCAGAAAGTTGTTGCAAAAGAGATCGAGAAGGTAAAAGAGCTTGGTGTCAAATTTGAGACGAATGTTGTGATCGGTAAATCCACTACGATCGACCAGTTGATGGAAGAAGAGGGATTTGAGGCAGTATTTATCGGTTCAGGAGCCGGTCTTCCGATGTTTATGGGTATTCCGGGAGAGAATGCAAATGAAGTCTTCTCTGCAAATGAGTATCTGACAAGAAGCAACCTGATGAAAGCATTCCGTGAAGATTATGATACACCGATCGCAGCAGGCAAGAAAGTTGCCGTTGTCGGTGGCGGTAATGTTGCAATGGATGCAGCAAGAACAGCACTCAGACTTGGTGCAGAAGTACATATTGTATACAGAAGAAGCGAGGCAGAACTTCCGGCCAGAGCAGAAGAAGTACATCATGCAAAAGAAGAGGGCATCATTTTTGACCTTCTGACAAACCCGAAGAAGATCAATGTTGATGAAAAGGGAAATATCACAAGCATGACCGTTGTTAAGATGGAGCTTGGTGAGCCAGATGCTTCAGGAAGAAGACGTCCGGTTGAGATCGAAGGATCAGAGTATGATATCGAAGTTGATACAGTGATCATGTCTCTTGGAACTTCTCCGAACCCACTGATCTCTTCTACAACAAAAGGTCTTGAGACAAACCGCAGAAAATGTATCGTTGCAGAGGAAGAGAACGGCCAGACTTCAAAAGAAGGTGTATTTGCCGGAGGAGATGCCGTTACCGGTGCTGCTACAGTTATCCTTGCAATGGGAGCCGGTAAAGCAGGTGCGAAAGGTATTGATGAATATCTGAAAAATAAATAATCTTTAACGAGACTGGTATAAGGTTATAGAACCAGTGAAAAAGAAAATCCCATGATTTTCTTCTTATCCTTTGAAGGAATAAGAAAGATCATGGGATTTCTTTTTTTACGATACAATTCGTCGGATTTATGATAGAATAAAAAGCCAGTGGATATGATATCAGAGAGAAAGGGCATTTATCTTTGATGTCATATCAAAAATACAGTAAATAAATTTCTGGGGGAATACATGACAAATTATAAGAACGACAGAAGATTCAACGGAAGTTATTTTCTTGAAGAAGTAGAATTGAAATTAAAGAAAAGACTGGATGAGATCAGAAAGTCTCTCTCTGACGGACAGAAAGAGATCGATAATATGCAGGAGTATTATTGGGGAAATTATACCGAGATGGATGAGTATGGCTATGAAGATTATGATAATCAGCAGGCACTGCTCCATCAGGTCAATGCAAATCAGGAAAAATTGCAGTTAAAGCACCGGTTTGAAAAAATGCTGGACTCTCCCTTTTTTGGAAGAGTTGATTTCGTGTTTGACGGGGAAGAAGAGGCAGAGCCATTTTATATCGGCATTGGAAATTTCGCTGAGAAAGCCGGGATGCAGCCACTGGTTTATGACTGGAGAGCTCCTGTGAGTGGCTTATTTTATGATTTCGATAAAGGACCGGCGGTTTATCAGGCTCCTGCCGGTGAAATACAGGGTGAGATCCTTTCCAAATGGCAGTATAAGATCAAAAATGGAAAAATGATCTATGAGTTCGAAAGCGATACAAAGATTGACGATGATATTCTGAAAAAGGAGCTTGGCACGAACAGTGATGTAAAATTAAAGAATATCGTCCGTACGATCCAGAAGGAGCAGAATGCAATCATCCGCAATACCAGAGACCGGATTTTGGTGATCCAGGGTGCGGCAGGGAGTGGCAAAACCTCCATTGCACTCCATCGGATCGCATATCTTTTATATCATGAGCGGGAAAATCTGAAATCTTCCAATATTCTGATTCTGTCACCGAACGGAGTTTTTGCAGATTATATTTCGCATATTCTTCCTGAACTGGGTGAAGAAAATATCCGGGAGATGAGTTTTGATTTGTTTGCTTATAAAGAACTGAAAAATACTGCGGCAGACTGTGAAGATAAATACGACCAGTTGGAACGAATTATGAAATTTCCGGATCAGGAAGCACTGCGGCGGGCTGACTGGAAGCAGTCAGCAGAATTTGTCGGAGAAATCGAAGGATTTCTTGCAATGCTGGAGGATTCCCTGATGGATTTCCGTCCGGTTGAGTATCGGGGAACGGTAATGACAGAAGAAGAGATACTGAAGCTGTTCTATTATAAATTTACCGAGACACCACTTCTGAAGAGGATGGATTTAGTAAGAGATTATTTTATCGATGAATGGGAGACATTAAGAGGACGGAATATTTCTGATGATGATAAATTGCTTTTACAGCAAAAATTCGATAAAATGTATGTGACGAAGGATCTTTACAGGATTTATTGCCAGTTGCTGGAAGAGTGTGGACTTGATCCGCTGTCCGGAGCAGAGTATGAGAGACGGAAAATCCCGTATGAGGATGTATTTCCGATGTTGTATCTGAAGTACAGACTGGAAGGTGGAAATCATTCGCATAAAAATATTAAGCATCTGGTGATTGATGAGATGCAGGATTACTCATATTTGCAATATACGATCCTTGCCAATTTATTTTCCTGTAAGATGACGATTCTTGGAGACCGGGCTCAGACAATGGATGTCCGGCAGCAGGATGTCCTGAAATTTCTTCCACGGATTCTTGGACGGGATCTTCATAAGATTGAGATGAATAAAAGTTACCGGAATACGGTTGAGATTGCCGAGTATGCAGCAAAGATCAGTGGCATAGAGGATCTGATCCTTCTGGACAGGCATGGAAAAGAAGTTGCAGAGCAGACGTTTGCATCGGAGGACTTCCTGCTGGATGCAGTTCAGGAAAATCTGAATGAGGAGTTTGAAACGGCGGCACTTCTTACTATGACGGAGGAAGAAGCCCTGGAGCTGAACCGTCTTCTGAAATTGCGGGGAGCGGAAGTCGCCTATATTGACAAGAACAGTTCCTCCTTTAAAAAGGGACTGACAGTAACGACCTTTTATCTTGCAAAAGGTCTCGAATTTGATCAGGTCTTTGCGGTGAGAGGCAAGGAGCAGAATCCTTTGAGACAGCAGGCAGAGTATATCTGTGCGACGAGAGCTTTGCATGAACTGTATATGTATGAGATCGCAGATGTATAAAAGGAAAAAGAGAGAAACAAGGAGGAGATGCATATGAAAAAGAAATTACTTGCTTTCGGAATGGCAGTACTGATGCTGACCGGTTGTGGCAGCAGTTCCGGCACGATCCGGTTCGGAGCAGCCGGACTGGGGGGCACTTACCATATGTTCAGTGATGCTTTTGCAGAAATTATAGAATCAGAGAGTGCTGACTGCTCGATAGAAGTAAAGACAACAGCAGGGTCTGCCGCGAATGTACGGCTTTTGTCAGACGGGTATGTTCAGATGGCCATCGCACAGGCAGATATCATCAATGATGCATATTACGGAGTGGGAATGTTTGAAAATGATAAGAAGTATCAGGGATATTCCGCTGTCGGAGGGTTATATACGGAGGCGTGCCAGATTGTAGTACGTGCTGATTCGGACATCCGGTCAGTAGAAGATCTGCAGGGAAAGACAGTCAGTGTTGGAGAAGAAGAGTCAGGAACAGAGAAAAATGCAGAGCAGATCCTGGCAGCGTACGGTCTGTCAGAACGGTTAGTAACCGAGGTGAATCTGGATTATACAGACGCGGTCGAACAGTTGAAAAAGAAAGAGATTGATGCCATGTTCTGTACAGCCGGTGCTTATACAACGGTGATCGGAGAACTTGCCAAGCAGTGTGAGATCCGATTCATAGATCTGGACGAGAAGGGAATCGACAAGCTGATGAAGTCTTATGACTTCTATACAGAATGTGAAATTCCTGAAAATACATATGTCGGGCAGACTGAAGCTGTCAGAACAGTAGGAGTAAAGGCAGTATTACTCGCAAGCGACAAATTATCAGAAAAGAAAGTAAAAGAGATCACAGAAATTTTATTTGAAAATAAGGCTGAACTTCAGTACATTCTTCCAACAGATATTTCACTTGATGAGAGCCAGGCAACAGAGGGAATCACGATCCCATTTCATGACGGGGCAGCCGTTTACTATAAAGAACATGGGATCAGCATGAACGAAGAATAGCATAAGAACGGGAGAAATAGAATGAAGATTCAGTTAGATATGTATCAGACGATTGCCGTTGCGGTAGTCGTGCTGATGTTAGGAAAATTTTTAAAGAAGCGTTGCAGTGTCCTGGAAAGATTCTGCATACCGGCACCGGTGATCGGCGGAGTACTTTTTGCAATTTTTACGTGCATCTGTTATGCCACCGGGATTGCAGAATTTGAATTTGACGATATTCTGAAAGAAGTCTGCATGGTCTTTTTCTTTACATCTGTAGGATTCCAGGCGAATCTGAAAGTGTTGAAAAGTGGCGGAAAGTCATTGATCGTATTCCTTGGACTGGTAGTCGTGCTGATCGTGACGCAGAATTTCATGGCAATCGGACTTTCAAAGCTTCTGCATATCAGTCCGCTCGTAGGACTTTGTACCGGATCGATCCCAATGGTCGGAGGTCATGGTACAGCCGGTGCTTTTGGACCGGTCCTGGAAGACTTTGGGGTAAAAGGAGCAAGTACGCTCTGTACTGCGGGAGCAACCTTTGGACTGATCGCAGGAAGCATGATCGGTGGTCCCATCGGAAAGCGTCTGATTGAAAAGAAAAATCTTTTATCTACAGCCATCGTAGAGGACGACAGCCTTCTGGTGGAAGAAGAGAAGAAGCACGAAAGACATACCAGTATGTATCCGTCTGCTGTATTCCAACTGATCATTGCGATCGGGATCGGAACGATTGTGTCCTATTTCCTTTCTATGACAGGACTGACCTTTCCAATCTATATCGGAGCGATGATCGCTGCAGCAGTGATCCGGAATGTAGGAGAGTATTCCGGTAAATTTACGATCTACATGGGTGAGATCAATGACATCGGAGGTATCAGTCTTTCCTTATTCCTTGGAATTGCAATGATCACGTTAAAGCTCTGGCAGCTTGCAGAGCTTGCATTACCGTTGATGACCCTGCTTGGAGGACAGGTTGTGCTGATGTTCCTGTATGCTTATTTTGTGATATTCACTGTTATGGGAAGAGACTACGATGCTGCAGTTTTATCAGCAGGAGTCTGTGGCTTCGGAATGGGAGCAACTCCTAATGCCATGGCAAATATGCAGGCAATCTGTGAGAAATATGTACCTTCCGTAAAGGCGTATCTTCTGATCCCGCTGGTAGGAAGTTTATTTGCAGACTTTCTGAACAGTCTGGCAATCACATTCTTTATCAATTTTTTATAAAATGTAATGGGGAGATTTTGAAATGTTTTGGAAAAAAAGAAAAAAGGAAAAAGTCAAATATGATGTTGCAAGTGAAAACCTTGCAGTCCCGGAGGTTCATACAGGGGAAGTAGAACATACCGAGACTGATCCGCAGCCGGATGAACCGATCACCTATGAAAATGTTGCAATCCCGGAAATCCATATCCGCAGGAAAAAGTAACCGGAGTACGCCATGAAGATTACGATCATCACTGTTGGAAAAATAAAAGAAAAATATCTTCGAGATGCAATCGCGGAGTACAGTAAAAGACTGAGCCGGTATTGTAAACTGGAGATCATCGAAGTTGCCGATGAAAAGACTGTGGAGCATGCCAGTGAGGCTGTGGAGGATTCCATCCGCAGCAAAGAAGCGGAACGGATCTTAAAATACGTTAAGGAAGATGCATACGTTATTACCCTTGAAATCAACGGAGAGCAGCTCACATCGGAACAACTGGCTGCAAAAGTGGAACAGCTTGGGATACAGGGGACGAGCCATCTGGTTTTTATCATTGGCGGGTCAATCGGACTTGGAAAAGAAGTCCTTGGAAAATCAGACTATGCCTTAAGTTTTTCAAAGATGACCTTCCCTCATCAACTGATGCGGGTGATCCTGCTGGAACAGATCTATCGCAGTTACCGGATCATAAATGGAGAACCATATCATAAATAATAAGGCAGGAGATCAATGAAAAAAATATGGAAATTATGTGCCTTTCTGCCGGCACTGTTCATGATGGGAGTTATTTTTTCGTTTTCTGCACAGACAGGAACTCAGTCAGGTTCACTCAGCCATGATATCAGTGTCCGGGTGGTCGAGACGAAAGGAAGGTTCTTTCATCAGGAACTTGAAAAAAAGGAAATAGAAAAGCAGGCAGATGAGATTGAGTTTTATATCAGGAAGGCAGCTCATATGACGGAATATGCAGTCCTTACCCTGCTGGTTGCTTTTGGATTTTATGTCAATGGATTCCGCAGAAAACGCTGGCTGATGGTGGGATTTATTTTCTGTGTACTTTATGCGGCAACAGATGAGTTCCATCAGTCTTTCGTCGGGGGACGCGGACCATCGGTGAGAGATGTGGGAATTGACAGTCTTGGTGTACTGATCGCGACGATACTTTTGGATGTAGGACAGAAACTGGTGAAGCTGCTGAAAGGGAGGAGACATACATGAGAGAAATGAGACTGGCAAAAAGAGAGATTACAGATCCTGAAGTTTTAAAAGAGATCGTAGAAGAGTGTGACACGGTAAGACTCGGTCTGACCGATGCGGAAGGGATGTTCATTGTTCCGGTGAATTATGGGTATGAGTTCACGGAAGAAAATGGAAAAGCAGAACTTCAATTGTATTTTCACGGGGCAGCGGAAGGAAGAAAGGCAGATGCTTTAAAATCCCAGAGTCCTGTTGCCGTTGAAATGGATTGCAGACACGGGATCATTACCGGAGATTATACCTGTGCTTATTCCTATTCTTACCGGAGTATCATGGGAAATGGAACCGTTTCCCTTTTGGAAACATTTGAAGAAAAAGAGAAAGGACTTCAGCGGATCATGGAGCATATGGCTCCGGGAGCAAAGATTGAGTTCCGGCCGGAAATGTTGACGAGGACGGCTGTATGGCAGATCAATGTGTATGAATTTACCGGAAAAGAGCGAAAGGCGAAATAAGTGGAGAGGAGCAAAGTTCGTACCGGAACGAAAAGGAACCGTTCCATTTCCATGTCTAAAGGAGGTGCATTGATATGAATATGTGTGAACTGATCGTTAAGAAAAAGAGGGGCGGCAGGCTGAATGAAAAGGAAATCGACTGGATCGTACAGGGGTATACAGCCGGTGAGATCCCGGATTATCAGATGTCTGCCATGTTGATGGCGATCTGCTTTACCGGAATAGACAAAGAATCTGACTCTTTCCATGGCAAAGAGCGGTGATCTGATGGATCTGTCTGCAATTCATGGGAAGAAGATCGACAAGCACAGTACCGGTGGAGTGGGAGATAAGACAACACTGGTCATCGGTCCGCTTGCGGCAGCAGCGGGAGTTCCTGTCGCAAAGATGTCCGGCAGAGGACTGGGACATACGGGAGGTACGATCGACAAACTGGAAAGTTTCCATGGCTTTCATACCAGTCTGACACCGGAACAGTTTATTAAAAATGTAAATTCGATCCATATTGCTCTGGCAGGCCAGACAGCCAATCTCGCTCCGGCTGATAAGAAAATCTATGCTCTGCGGGATGTAACCGGAACCGTGGATCAGATGTCACTGATCGCATCCAGCATCATGAGTAAAAAGTTAGCATCCGGTGCGGACGGGATCGTGCTGGACGTAAAAATCGGAGACGGTGCTTTTATGAAGACACTGGAAGATTCCAAAGCTCTGGCACGTGAAATGGTGCAGATCGGTACGCTGGCAGGGCGGGATATGTCGGCAGTCATTTCTGATATGGATCAGCCTCTCGGATATGCAGTGGGAAATGCACTGGAAGTAAAAGAGGCGATTGCCACGTTAAATGGAAATGGACCAGAAGACCTGAGAGAACTGGTACTTGTCCTGACATCCCTGATGGTGGTAAAAGCAGGAAAAGCAAAAGATATCCGGGAAGCCCGTATCCTTCTGGAGGAGACCCTGGATTCAGGAAAAGCACTTCAGGTGATGAAAGAATGGATCGTGGCACAGGGTGGAACTGCGGAGGAAGTGGAACATCCTGATCTTTTGCCGCAGGCTCTCTGTCAGGAGGCGGTCTGTGCGGAAAAGAGTGGATTTGTTACGAAGATCCATACCGAAGAGATTGGAAGGATTTGTATGCTGCTTGGCGGAGGCAGAGCCAAAAAGGGAGATCCAATCGATCTGTCGGTCGGACTTGTACTTCGGAAAAAAGTAGGAGACCCGGTACACTCCGGTGAATCACTTGCGATCCTTCATGCAAATGACAGAGAAAAGCTGGCAGAGGCAAAGGAAAGACTTTTGAAAGCGTATGAGATCAAAAAAGAACCGATTGCGGTACGTCCGCTGATCTGGGAAATCCTGGATGGAACAGAGGCAGAATAGGACATTTATGCCACGCATATACTGAAGGTAAAGGTGTATGTGTGGCATTTTTATGGACAGAGAACAATTAGCAGAGCGATTCGCAGAGGCTGCAAGTATGCCAAGGGATGTGGTGATGGGAGCATCTGTTATCACGATCACAGGAAGAAATGAAATATGCATAGAAAATTATCGGGGGATTCTTGAATATACAGACCTTCTGATCCGTGTGCAGACCAAATCCGGTCAGATCCGGCTGAGCGGAAAAAATCTGCAGATTGAATATTATACAAACGATGAAATGAAGATTACAGGAAGGATCGTACAACTGGAATTTACCGACGGGAGAAAGACCGGATGATCCAGTCTTTGTTCCGCTATCTGAAAGGATATGTAAAAATCCGGATTACCGGATATTCTCCGGAACGTTTCCTGAATATGTGCTGCTTTCACGGGATCAGGATATGGGAACTGAAAAGCGTCGGGAATGCTTACGAAATGTATATAAGTCTTGCGGGCTTCAGAAAGCTTCGTCCATTTGCACGTAAGACTCATATGAGGATTTATGTGACACAGCGGAACGGATTTCCGTTTTTTGTCCAGAGTTACCGCCACAGAGGTGCATTATTTGCGGGCATTCTGCTGAGTATCCTGTTGATCTGGGGATATTCACTTTTTATCTGGGATATTCATTTTGAAGGAAATGACAAATGGACGGATGAAGCACTGACAGAATTTTTAAAGACCAAAGAAGTTTCTCCCGGAATGAGAAAAAAGAAAGTCGATTGTCCGGGTATTGTAAAAGCAATCCGAAAGGAATATAATGATATCGTTTGGGTGTCAGCATCCATCGATGGAAGCCGGCTGAAAATTCAGATAAAGGAAAATGAAGATACCTTTCAGGAAGAGATGCAGGGAACCGAAGAAGTTTCAGAGAAACCAACGGATCTGATCGCAGAAGAAGATGGCGTGATCACAGGGATCATTACCCGTTCGGGTGTTCCGCAGGTGCATATCGGAGATTCTGTAAAAAAGGGAGATCTGCTGGTGCTGGGAAGGATCGATGTGACGGACGACGGTGGAGAAGTGACCGGTTATCAGTACTGTCATTCGGATGCAGATATTTATGCAGATACGAAGCTGCCTTATCAGGATTCCATCCCTCTAAGCTACGAGAAAAAGAGCTACAACGGGAAATCGCGGTATCAGTTCTACATGAAGATCGGGAACTGGGAGATCCAGGCAGGTATTTTGAAGAATCAGTTTCGGCACAGTGAGAAAAGTTCACTGGAGCATCAGTGGAAACTGGGTGAAAATTTTTATCTGCCTGTTGTGACCGGGTGGAGAAAAATTACTGCTTATTCTGTAAAAGAAGAAAAATACAGCAGGAAAGAACTTCAGGAATTTTTAAGCAGGCGGTTTCAGAATTTTTGTAAGGATTTAACTGAAAAAGGTATTCAAATCCGTCAGAATAATGTTAAAATACAACTGGACGAAAAAGAAGCCTGTGCATCCGGGACACTTTATCTGAACCGGAAGATCGCCTGTGAGGCTGATACAGAAATAGTAACGATTGAAAGGAAAGAACCGGATGAGTCTGTCAGAACTGATGATTGAAATCCCGGCTGAATACGAGGCAAATGTATTTGGTCAGTTTGATGTATATGTAAAGAAACTGGAAAGGACATTTCATGTAACGCTGATCTCCCGCGATGGAGCGACCAAGATCGTGGGGGAGCGTGCAGCGGCAGAGAAGGTGCAGAGGATCCTGAACCAGCTTGTAGAACTTGCCAGAAGAGGCAATACGATCACAGAACAGAATGTAGATTATGCAATCTCCCTTGTATTTGAAGATCAGGAGCAGAAGCTTGTAGATATT
>ERZ772893.3300-NODE-3300-length-11532-cov-2.926200_pt1 | contig 11532 bp, 9 predicted proteins | sample MGYA00511482_ERZ772893 | MGnify/ENA primary metagenome ERZ772893 (study PRJEB29015, sample SAMEA2737687) | human gut metagenome | biome: human gut; feature: human-associated habitat; material: faeces | place: China | collected 2012 ...
CTTTGCTTCCTCAACAGCTTCTTCTTTTGAATATCCATCTGTGCTGCAGGGAATCTTTTTGGAGCCTTTCATCCCGTCCATATTTGTATAGAGCCTGGTGGTAACTGCTCCTTCACTGCCTCTGTTGCTGTGGGGCGAAAGATTCTGTACAAGGAGATCTACAGTCAGGGCAGCTCTCTTTGCAGCAAAAGCCGCATCCATCACAGACTGAGCCGGACCGCTGACAATTCCCGCCTGTTCTCTCAGCATGATCTCTGCATCTGCTGTTTCTTCAGGAGCCAGCTTTTTGGCCACCTCCTCTGAAGCACAGACCACATCTGCCTCCTTCATTTTCTCTCTGATAAACGGAAGGTCAAGACTGCATCCGAATTCAAAGGAAAGATCCATGGAACTGAGACGTTTTGCTTCATTTCTACAATCTGATTCCGAAAGCTCCGGTGCTGCTGCTGCAATATAGGCTTCATAATCTTTCTCCTGACAGTAAATGGTTGCAGGATACATCTTCTTTTCCAGTTCCCCTGCAAGAAACAGCGGGAATAATCCTGAGCCAAAAATCACAGCCTTTTTTTTCTTTCTGATACGAAATACACTGCTCCGTTTTCCAGGTTCCCCATATCGGACAATGGCACGCTCTACTTCACGTATGGATATGCCATCACCCAGTTCACAAAGCCTGCATTTCTCCTCACAGGGTGCAGTACAGCCGCTACAGAGGATCATGGGAAATGGTGTGATCTTTTCATAGATAGCCAGAGCTTTCTTAAAGTTTCCTTTTGCAGCATAAAACAGCATTTCTTTTGTATCTGCTTTGAAAGGACAGGCTGCAACACAGTACGCCGGCTGTTCATGAACACAGAGGCTGATCATATGATCCATCTCTTCCTTTGACATTCGATTTACGTGATAAACATGAGTGGAACCTCTCTCCTGTATATATGTCATAACCCGATACTCCTTTCATTTCCAAAGGGGAGACAGTCTCCCGTCTCCCCTTATTATATCATATGATAAAATTATACTGAGAATTATTTCTCAAGTTCCTTTAATGCTGCAAGAACCTTTTCAGGACGGGCAGGAACACGTGTGATACGTGCGCCTGTAGCATTGTAGATTGCATTCAGGATCGCAGGATGAGGAGCATCCAGCGGAGCCTCACCACAGCCGGCAGCACCGTAAGGACCGCTTGGGCGATATGTTTCATTGAAATGAAGTTCAATATCATCCGGCGCATCATTTGGATACGGAATACCACAGTTCTTCAGAGAAGTATCATGGTTCAGATCCTCGAAATCTTCTGTAAGAGCAAGACCGATACCCTGTACAAGACCACCGTAGAAGTTGCCTTCTACAAGAAGTCTGTTCATGATCGTACCTACGTCAGCCACACAGGTGAATTTTTCAACTTTAACTTTACCTGTTTCTGTATTAACAGCAACTTCCGGAAGGAAGATCGTGTACATGTAGGTTGCAAACGGATCACCCTGTGCTGTATCCTGATCGATCGGATGATCTGCACAGAAGGTTGTCACCCAGTTACCTTCATATTTTGTTGCAAGACCTTCAGCCACCATCTCATCATAAGTACGGAAGGTTCCGTCTTCTTTCTTCATAGCTGCCACAAGGTTTTCTGCTGCCAGACGACATGCATTACCTGACATAACCTGTGAACGTGATCCACCTGCAGGACCTGCATTAGGACATGTCTTGGTATCATTCATAACAAGTTTAATCTGTTCCGGTCTGATTCCTGCCTGACGAAGTGTTTCATGAGATGATACAAGAACACCCATATCAGCGCCCTGTCCGTGATCTTCCCATGCAGCATACATTGTAACTGTTCCATCCGGATTCAGCTCTGCAAATGCGTTTGATGTATCAACACCGTCAAGGCCACAGCCATATACACCGAGAGATACACCGATGCCATATTTGATCTTACCATCAGAAGCTGCATTCTTTTCAGCCACACGTTTCTTAGCTGCCTCATACAGGGGGCGAGCTGTCTTGAACAGATCTTCTTCACAGTATACTTCAGGCGGATAACCTGTAGGGATCGTACTGCCTTCGGATTCTTTATAACAGTTCATTTCACGGATATCGAAGGGGTCGATTCCCATCTTTGCTGCCAGAACATCTATCGCGATCTCAGATCCCATGTAAGACTGCGGAGAGCCGTAAGCACGGAAAGCAGATCCCCATGCATGGTTAGTAAATACTGTTGTAGATTTGTTACGGATAGAATTGATTCCATAACCTGCACCTGTAAACTGGGAAAGTCTCATTGTAAGCAGGTCACCGAATTCTGAGTATGGACCATGATCCACATAGTTATTGCCCCAGAGTGCAAGAAGCTTACCATTTTCATCTGCTGCAAGCTTGATATTCATAAATGCAGGGGATCTCTTTCCTGTATAAGTAATATTCTGGAACTGATTAAATACCAGAGATACTGGACGTTCAAGAATCTTAACAGCAGCACCGATCAAAGCCTCATTTGTAGGAGAGAACTTATAACCAAAGGTTCCTCCTGCATGGTTCTGAACAATTCGTAAGTTCTCCATTGGCACACCGATACCATCAGCGATCATAGGCATATGCAGATGGATACCAATGGATTTGGAATGAACAGTTATCATACCGTCTTCGTCAATGTAACCATAACCGCAGTCCGGCTCAAGATGAAGATGAGGCTGACGTGAACAGTAAGATTCTATCTCAACCTGCTGTGAATCCGGAATGCTGTCCCAGTCAAAATCAGAACCCTTGATACAGTTTGTCTCAAAGAATGCGTTCGGAGTACCGGGATGAATCTCCGCTGCATCCGGTGCGATGGCATCCATTGCATTCATATATGCAGGAAGCTCTTCGATCTCAACTTTAACTGCTTCTGCTGCTGCCCTTGCATGCTCTTCTGTATCAGCAGCTACAATGGCAATCGCATCACCAAACTGGAAGATTTTTTCATCGCAGAGTACAGGACGTTCGAATCCGTCTGTTTTGTTGTGTTTTGGAAGCATTACAAGACCATTGATCTTATTGGTTCCGCCTGCTGCCTTAATATCTTTTGCTGTGATAACACGGACAACACCAGGCATGCTCTCTGCTTCTGTTGTGTCAATGCTGAGGATATTTGCATGAGAAACCTTTGCCTGTGTAAGAGCAAGACGAAGTGTTCCTGATGGCATCTTTAACGCATCATCTGCACCAAAGTCCCAGGTACCTGTTACCTTCTGTGCTGCTGACGGACGGATATAATTTGTTCCAACAATAGAATCCCCTGTCTGTTTGAACACAAGGTCTTCCTTTGTCATCTCACCGCGCATAACTGCTGCTGCTGCCATAGTAGCATCAATCAGCGGCTTATAACCTGTACAACGGCAGAGATTACGCTGTTTATTAAACCAGTCTCTTACCTCCTCACGGGTAGGACTTGGATTATTGTCCAGAAGCACTTTTGCTGAAATAATAAATCCCGGTGAACAGAAACCGCACTGTGCACATCCATATGCCATCCACGCAACTTGGATCGGGTGCATATCAGAAATTGTTCCCACACCTTCAATGGTTGTGATCTCTGCATGATCGGGAACACGGCTCATCTTATAGATACAAGATCTTGTAACTTTTCCGTTCATAATAACATTACAGGCTCCACAGTGACCTTCACCGCAGCCAATCTTACATCCTGTAAGAAGAAGGTGATCACGGAGCACCTGCGCCAGTGTCTCATCCTTATCAAGAATAAGTATTCTCTCAACACCATTAATCTTCAATGTCTTTTTAATCATGTCCCATTCCTCCTTTTAAAAAAATTCATTTCAATCTTACTGATCTTCAGGCTTATGTGTTCCGCACGAATCATGGTCAGCTCCCCTGCCTGTCAGATCTTTCAGTCTCTCTATTCCTCTGGCGGAATAGAAAACAATGGAAGAGCTGCTCCCGTCCAGATTCTCACCGCTGAGTTTTAAAACATTTGCATTCTCATAATAATCGATGGGAAGCGTCCGGCTGTATACAACCCCTGTACGCTCATCTTTTACCTGTACAGTAACTTCTTTTGCGGTAATCTCAAAAATCTTATCCATAAAAAAGTTCTCCTGTCCACGTTATTTTATATATCCATACTACCATGATTTTGCACAATTATACAAATTACAAATAATTAATAGTTGGCTATTTTATATATTGCAGACAATTTTATTTTGTTTTATTTAAAATTTTAACTATTTTTATTCTTTTATATGTTATAATAATATCAAATTTGTATAATATCATTGAAAGAAGGAGGTATCTGAATGCAGACAGGCGCCCTCATCGTGGCTGCGGGGAAATCATCACGAATGGGAGACTTTAAACCCATGCTTCAGCTTGGCTCCATTTCCATCGCACAGCGCGTGATCAATAATTTCCGGCAGGCCGGAATCTCCAAAGTAGTAGTGGTAACCGGATATCATGCAGATGTTCTGGAATGCCACCTGGCTTCCAATAATGTAGTCTTTCTTCGAAATGAGAACTATGCAAACACTCATATGTTTGATTCTGTCAGAATCGGACTTGAGTATCTGAAAGACAAAGTGGATACGGTACTCTTTACACCTGTTGATGTTCCGCTGTTCACAGCCCAGACAGTCACTCAAATGCTCTCTCTGGGGCGTCCCCTTGTAACTCCGGTCTGTAATGGCAATCCCGGTCATCCCATTCTGATCCGTTCCACACTGATTGATTCCATCCTAAGTGATGACGGAAAATCAGGACTTAAAAGTGCTGTGGATAACTGCGGGGAACCCATGTATTATCTTAATGTAGAGGATCCCGGTATTATTCATGATGCAGATACACCAGAGGATTATGCTGAACTCCTCCGCATACATAACCAGAGCCTGATCCGTTCTGAAATCCATATTCAGCTAGCCCGGGAAAAAGTTTTTTTTGATGAAAAACTCTATTCGCTGCTTACACTGATCCATGAAACAGGATCTGTCCGTGATGCCTGTGAGCGCATGCACATTTCCTATTCTACCAGCTGGAACCTGATCCATACCCTGGAATCACAGCTTCATGAACCTCTGATCATCAGAAGCCAGGGCGGTACAAGGGGAAGCCATAGCGAACTGACACCATACGGCGAAGAATTTCTGAAACGATATGCCCGTTTTTCAGAAGAAACACGTTCCTGTTCAAAAAAAATATTTGAAGAATGTTTCGGAGGATTTTTAAATGCGTAGCCTTTATCTGGTCCGGCATGGAAAACCACAGTATCCGGATGAACATTCTTACTGTGTGGGACAGACAGATTTCTCTCTATCCATGCTTGGACACTTGCAGGCAGTCCTTCTTAATGAAGAATTGTCCGATAAAATATCAAGGATATACTGCAGTCCTTTGTTAAGAGCTGTTGAGACAGCAGGCCATATGGCACCTGAGCTTCCACATATAATTGTTTCTGATCTGTCAGAACGAAATCTGGGAGAATGGGATGGCCTTTCTTTTGATAAAATACGCCAGAGATGGCCGGACATTTATAAAGCCCGTGAAAATAACCCTGATCATCCGATCCCGGGAGCAGAAACTCCTGCTGCATCTGGTTTTCGCTTTTCGCAGGCAGTTCATAAGATTCTTTGCGCTTCTGAAGGTGATATTGCAGTGGTAGCTCATACAGATGTAATCTCTTCTTATATATATGCATTACATTCCGGTATGTACAGCAGGCAGCGGTTTCGTCTTCCCTGTGGCTCTTACTATCATCTGGAAGTGAATGAAAGAAATAATATTTCTTTCTCTGATCCCAGTTATATACTGCCTCATCCTGAATTAAATGACGGGCTATGCTTCAGGCTTCGCAATGCGGTTTCTCTGCCCCGTCATGTACAAGCTCACAGTGATGCTGTTACTGAACTTGCCTGTTGTTTATGCAATATGTTGGAATCCAATGGTTATATCTTTGATCAGAAGCTTGTTCGCTCCGGTGCACTTCTGCATGATATTGCCAGACTTCAGAGGCATCACACCAAAACAGGCGGTGAACTTTTCTTACAGTTAGGTTATCCTGAGATCAGCCAGATTATTTCACAGCACCATGGTCTGCTGGAAACCAAGCTGGATGAAGCAGCTATTGTATTTCTGGCTGATAAACTGATTCAGGAAACACAACGTGTAACCATAGAAAAAAGATTTGCCGACAGCATGAGTAAATGCAAAAGTCCGGAAGCTTGCAAAGCTCATGAGCAGCAGTTAGAACAAGCCCGCAAACTGCAGGACATGATACAGTCGCTCTGCCATATCACGCTTTAGTCCAGGCAGACATACACAACTGGAGCAGAAAAATCACTTAATTTAGTTAGGAGGTATTTTATTATATGAGAACATTATTTCAGACAATAAAACAACAATTCCTGGAGGGAAACGATCTTGTACTTGTTTCCGTTACAGCATCCTCAGGGTCTACACCAAGAGGTGCCGGTTCCCGCATGCTGGTCGGAAAAAACGGCAGAATTTCCGGAACCATCGGAGGTGGAGCTGTAGAATATCGTGCTGAATGTATGGCATTGGATATTCTTGAAAAAAAGGAATCCTGCCAGCATGAATTCCGGCTGAATCATAAAGATGTTGAAAATATTGGCATGATCTGTGGTGGTGATGTTACGGCCTTTTTCCAGTATCTTGATCATAACGATCCGATTATTATGGAAATCACGGAAACTGCGGAAAAATTCTATGAAGAGCGAAAAGATTTCTGGCTGATCTGCGATCTTCTCACCACCTCCGGTGTGAGCCTCTACAGTCCTGCATGCGGTCTCATCGGAACTGCCAATGTTCCTTCTTCTGTATTATCATCTTTATCTGCAAAGCCACACCGATATCACAGTGAAGATTATGATCTGTTTTCTGAACAGATTGGAACCTCAGGAACTGTCTATGTATTCGGCGGCGGACATGTCTCACAAAAGCTTGTCCCAATCCTTGCAAGCGTTGATTTTCGCTGTGTTGTCCTGGATGACCGGCCGGAATTTACAGATCCTGCTCTTTTCCCGGGAGCAGTTGAAACAATACTTTGTGATTTCAACCATCTAAAGCAGTATGTTTCTATCACAGCTGCTGATTATTGCTGCGTCATGACACGCGGACATTCCTATGATACCATTGTACAGGCACAGCTTCTCGCTACACCTGCATGTTATATAGGCGTCATTGGAAGCCGCGCAAAAAAAGCTGCTGTATTTCGCCGTCTGATTGAAGAATACAACATTAATGAACAAGATTTAAACCGTATCATCTCACCTATAGGACTGGAGATCAAAGCAGAAACACCGGCTGAAATCGCCATCTCCATCACAGGACAGATGATCCAGGTTCGTGCTGACAGAAAGGCTACATCAAAATGATGGCAAAATCAGTATATAAAACTGTAATATTTGGTGCCGGACAAATTGGACAAATGACAGCAAGACTTCTCAACAGTCCCTGTCAGCTCCTATGCTTTGCTGATAATGCCCCCCATAAACACGGATCCTATATTGGGAATATTCCAGTCTGTTCTCCGGATGCTGCAGTAGCACTTCTCCCGGATCTGGTCATCCTGGGAGTTCTGGATGAAGAACGGCGTAATTCTATGATAAAACAGATGGAAAACCTGGGTTATCACGGACCTTTTCGTGATCCCTCCGTCCTTCGCATGTTTGACGCACGGGTTGCTGTTATGCGTCTTTTATCTGAGCAGATCTATCAATTGGATATTCCGGGAAATGTTGCAGAACTGGGTGTTTTCCGAGGTGAATTTTCTTCCCTGATCAGTGCAGCCTTTCCAGACCGAAAAATCCATCTTTTTGATACTTTTGAGGGCTTTTCAGAAAAGGATATCACAATAGAAGCCTCCGGTAATCTGTCCCGCGCCAAAACAGGTGATTTTTCTTCTACTGATATTGACTCTGTTCTTCATGTTATGCCTGATCCTACACGTACTGTGATCCACAAAGGATGGTTTCCAGATACCTTTTCCGATGTTAGAGATGAAACTTTTTGTTTTGTATCTCTGGACGCGGATCTCTATGCTCCAACTGCAGCCGCACTTCCTCTGTTCTATGAACGCCTGGCCACCGGAGGAGTTCTCCTGATCCACGATGTGTACAGTACACAGTTTTCCGGATGCCGAAAAGCGGTTGGGGAATTCTGTCTGAAAAACCATCTGTTTGCAGATCCTGTATGCGATCTGCATGGAAGCGCAATAATCCGAAAATTATAAAAAGAAACGCCGGAACCGGTATTTACCGGAACCAGCGTTTCTTTTTCGTTTATTTATTGTATAGCCCTTTTCCACGTCCATGCCTAACCTTTATAAAGTTCCTTTCAGAACATTTTCCAACTGTTCATCGGACAGATCAACATGATAAAAAAGATCGAAAAATTTATGTATTTCTTCATTGATATCACATTTAATATATTCCGGATAAATCAATGCTGAGAACCATCGCATACCGATCAGACGATTTGGTCCTGCCGGACGATCCACCCAGCTAAACGGTACATTCGGAGTTCCATAAACCTTTTGGTCCTGTACTGCTTTTAATGAAGCATAATCAGGATTGCTCAGGATATCTTCTGCTGCAGAACTTCCGCTTTTATCTGCCTTTGGTTCACCATTTACAACAATCACATCCGGATCCCATGCAAGAAGCTGTTCTGCTGAAATCTGAACACGAGATCCATCTCCCAATTCCAGATCTGCAACATTGACTGCATTGATGGCATCAAGAATCTGTGCATGCTGGGATCCCCTGGGTGCAGTTTCCAGTGAATCCTCTCCATTACCGAAGTATACACTGACTTTCTTTTCTTCTGGAATATCTGAAAGTGCATTAATATCAGTAAATACCTGCTCCGCATACTGGGCAAGCTCTTCTGCATGATCTTCTACACCAAGAAGTTCGCCCATAAAACGAAAAGCTTCCGCAGAATTATTAAGCTCGTTGTCTACTGCAACAACCGGAATTCCAAGGCTTTCTGATAACGCATCGCAATCAGAAACCATTGCATCATTAATCTTTCCACTATTAATAGCAATTGTAGGATTGGCAGCAATTACTGCTTCATAATTGACAGCATCACCCATTCCAAAATTAGGAAGATCCTGATATTTGTCCAGAATAATAGATTTCTCAACATCATTCAGTTCATAATTCCACCCAAGAAGCTTATCCGGTGCAACCATATACAGAAAAATTGCAGCTACAGGACCCGCTGAAAAAACAGATTCAATATTTTCTGCTGTTGGGACAGTTACTTTTCTTCCTGCCATGTCTGTGATCTCACGGGTTTCAGCAGTTTCCTGCGTGGCATCCTGCTCCGCACTCTGCGTCGGCTCTTCAGTAGCAGCTTTCGTCTCAGAATATCCTGTTAAAAGACTGACTGACATCACCAGACATATAAACAGAGCCAAAAGTTGTCTGTGCTTTTTCATAGACTCTCTCCTTTCTTTTCTCCACATTACTCATAATTGACGCTTATTGAAATTGACTATACAATTTTTAAGTATTATAATGTATATGCGAATAGTTTTTAAAAACAATTCGGTTTTTCTGAGTATAACACCGTAAATTTGATTAGTCAAGTTACAAGGATGAAGGATTATGAATCTGACAGCTAATGAAAAAAATGCCGCCGCTGCCCGACAAAGACGATATGTTCTGCTGTTGGCGGTTATGCTGGTACTTTTGTTTATCATTATAGTACTCTCATTCTGGGTGGGATATTATCCGCTTACACCAGTGCAGGTACTAAATGCATTTTTATCAAAATTTGGTTTTAAAGGAGATATTTTACCCCAGGCAGTTACCATATTCTGGAATATCCGTCTGCCCCGTATTCTGTCTGCTTTATTTATTGGTGCTTCCCTCTCGGTAGCAGGTGCAACCTATCAGGGAATGTTTCGCAATCCACTGGTATCTCCGGATATCCTTGGAGTTTCTTCCGGTGCAAGTCTCGGAGCTGCTTTTGCAATTTTAAACGGAGCTTCCAACTGGATGATTCAGCTTTCTGCTTTTGCAGGTGGTGTGGCCGCAGTAGCCACATCCTATCTTATCAGCCGAAAATCCGCACATTCCCAGACTCTCAGTCTTGTTCTGACCGGAACTATGATCATGTCACTCTGCAATGCCGGTGTCACAATGATCAAATATGTGGCAGACCCCAATGATGTTCTCCAGCAAATTACTTTCTGGCTTATGGGCAGCTTAACCAAAACCACAACCAAATCCTTTTGCTGGAGTGTTCTTCCAATGATCATTGGATTAAGTCTGATTTTTATTTTTCGATGGCAGATCAATCTGCTGACTTTGGATGAAGAAGAAGCCAAAAGTTTAGGAATCAATGTGCGTAAATATCGTCTGATTTTTATAGTCGCTTCCACATTACTCAGCGCCGCTGCAGTCTGTCTTGGAGGATTGATCGGATGGGTCGGGCTGATGATCCCCCATCTGGCACGTGCACTGGTTGGCGTTGATTACAGAAGGCTGATACCTGCAAGTGCGATCCTTGGCGGCGGATACCTGATACTTGTTGATGATATTTCCCGTTCCCTTTTGTCCATGGAACTTCCACTTGGCGTTGTCACAAGTATCATGGGCGCCCCCTTCTTTATCTATCTTATCATCAAACGAAAGGAGCGCGCGTAATTATATGCTTCTGGAAATTGAAAATGTTTTTGGCGGTTACGGCAATGGTGATATTTTAAAGGGTATCAGCTGCAGCGCAGACTATGGTGATGTGCTTTGTCTGCTTGGCCCTAATGGTTGCGGAAAGACCACTCTGTTCCGCATGATATTAGGTTCCCTTCCTGTTTCTAATGGAAAAATAAAGATAGCCGGAAAAAATATTAGTGACTTTACAACCAAAACACTGGCAAATATGATTGCATATATTCCCCAATATCATTCCCCTGTATTTGCCTATACAGTTCTTGATATGGTAATTATGGGGCGTGCTTCTCATTTCTCCGCATTTGAAACCCCAAAAGAGCCTGATCAGGAAGCAGCTTTTGCTGCCTTGGAGAAAGTAAATGCCCTGCCTCTTGCCAACAGGAAATATACTTCCTTAAGCGGAGGACAAAGGCAATTGGTTTTAATTGCCCGTGCAATCTGTCAGTCTGCAAAAATCTTCATCATGGACGAGCCAGCCGCCAATCTGGATTATGCCAATCATCAGCTTCTCATGGAAGTAATTTCAGGGCTGGCCAATCAGGGCTATTGCATTATTATGTCAACACATAGTCCTGAGCATCCCTTTTCCGTGGGAAACAAAGTTCTTCTCATGAAATCCGGAAAGGTTATGGGATTCGGCTCTCCCAAAGAAATCATTACATCTGAAACCTTACAATCTGTTTACGATATTGAAATGGATGTGATAACTACACACGACCGCTATGGCCGTGAACGAACTATCTGTTTACCGGTAAATAGCTCACCAAAAGCATTTTAGGAGAAATGATACATGGACTCTATATTGGATTATTTTATTTCTCTGCAGGAATCTGAGCCTGCA
>ERZ772893.3331-NODE-3331-length-11439-cov-8.319571_pt1 | contig 11439 bp, 7 predicted proteins | sample MGYA00511482_ERZ772893 | MGnify/ENA primary metagenome ERZ772893 (study PRJEB29015, sample SAMEA2737687) | human gut metagenome | biome: human gut; feature: human-associated habitat; material: faeces | place: China | collected 2012 ...
GGCCAGCCTGGTGGTGGCAGACAGCGTGCTGCGCCTGAAGCCCGGCGTGCTGGCTGAGCAGAAGGGCTACGAGGAAGAGAGCTACTGGGACGGTCTGCTGGAATACCCCCAGTACACCCGCCCCGAAGTGTGGGAGGGCCGCGCCGTGCCGCCCGTGCTGCTGACCGGCGACCACAAGAAGATCGACGCCTGGCGCGGCGACCAGAGCCGTCAGCGCACCCGGGAGCGCCGCCCTGACCTGTACGACCGGTGGTGCGAGACCCACCCCCTCACCGAACTGCCCAAGTGGAAGCGCGGCGAGAACATGCGCCTGGTCAAGACCGAGGAGCAGATGGCCCGTGCCGCTGAGCTGATGGCCGAGGGCCGCCGTACCGTCTGTGCCCCTGTCTGCACAGAGGAACAGCTGGCTGCCATGACGCCGGAGCACTGGCGCCCCGACCTGGACGCAGAGCGAAAAAACGGCTGGGCCTTCTACCTTCACTACAATAAGGTAGGGGAGACCGATGCCATGGTAGGCGTCTGCCATAAAACCGGCATGATCGGCCATCTGTTTGTCACCGAGTCCGCCCGCGGGCAGGGCATCGGCGCCAAAGTGCTGGATTTTGCCCGCAAAAAGCTGCAGGAACACGAGCACCCCACGTTAGGCGTGCTCAGCACCAACACCCGTGCCATCAGCCTGTACAAGCGCATGGGCTGGCGGCTGAATGGCGTGCTGACCGTCCATGACCCCGCCCAGGGCGCCCCTTTTGCCGTGTATTGCGAGGAACTGCGCATGCGTTTTCACGGTTAAGATTGCGGTTTTAGTATCAATCGACAACAATGTTGAAAACAAACTAGTAAACTTGCACAAACGACAGTGCCGAGATTTGGCGGAATTACAGAATCCTGCCGATTTTGTAAAAATACACTGTACAAAATCGACCAAATAGGATAAAATAGAGACAATCAAGGCGGCGTATTATGCGCAATAGACCGCCTGGAAGTAGCCCACGGTATAAACACAAGGGCATATTATTTTCAAAAGTAGGAGAGAATAACTATGTACGTCAAAGAAGTTACCGTTGAGAATCAGGTTGGTCTGCACGCCCGTCCGGCTACCTTCTTCATCCAGAAGGCGAACGAGTACAAGTCCTCCATTTGGGTCGAGAAAGAGGAGCGCCGCGTCAACGCTAAGTCCCTGCTGGGTGTCTTGAGCCTGGGCATTGTTGGCGGCACCACCATCCGCATCATTGCTGATGGCGCCGATGAGCAGGCTGCTGTTGATGGCCTGGTCAAGCTGGTCAGCTCCGGCTTTGCTGAGTGATCCATTCTCAAAAAATTAGCGGTGGGGCGACCCGCCGCTTTTTTTGTGATTTCTTATAAGCATTCCCACGAAAGAGGCGTCCATGACAAAAGCTGAACTCTACAAAAAAGCCTGTATGCTGCCGCTGCTGCCCGGGGTGTATATCATCCGGGATAAAACCGATACCATCATCTACATCGGCAAGGCCAAGCGGCTCAAGATCCGCGTGTCGCAGTATTTCCGCGAGGGTGTGCCCCACGATGCCAAAGTCACCCAGATGATCAATCATGCTTTCACCTTTGATGTGATCGTCTGCCAGTCAGAGTTTGAGGCCCTCGTCCTCGAGGCCAGCCAGATCAAGGCCCACACGCCCAAGTACAACATCCTGCTCAAGGATGACAAAGGCTACAGCTATGTCAAGATCACCCGCGGCCCCTGGCCCCGTGTTTCGGCGGCTTTGCAGAAAGATGACGACGATGCCGACTACATCGGCCCGTTCACATCCTCCTTCGCCGTGCGGGAGATGGTGGAGATGGCGCAGGATTGCTTTTTGCTGCCCCGCTGCAGCAAGGAGTTCCCGCGGGACTTCGGCAAAGGCCGCCCCTGCTTAAATGCCCACATCGGCAAGTGCATGGCCGTTTGCAGCGGAAAGATTACTTGCGAGGCCTACAACGATGCCGTGCAGGGTGCGTTGCGAATGGTCCGCTACGGCAAAAAGGACATCGTCAAGCAGCTGCGGGAGAAGATGGAAGCCGCCTCCGATCGTTTGGACTTCGAGACCGCCGCCCTGCTGCGCGACCAGATCCAGGCCATTGAGCGCGTGGCCGCCGGCCAGAAAGTCGTGATGGATGCTGACACCGAGATGGATATCATCGCCCTGGCGGGCACCACGCGGGCCGTCTGCGCCGCTGTGCTGCGCTACCGCGACGGCCGACTGACCGACAAGCGGGAGTTCATGTTCCACGACACCACCGACATTGATGCCGTGCGGGAGGAATTCCTGCCCCAGTATTATCTGAACGGCGAGACTGTCCCCAAAACGATTGCTGTCGACGCTCTGCCGCCGGATGCCGAGGCGCTGAACGAAGCGCTGGCCCAGGCCCGCGGCACTAAGGTGGAGCTGTACGTGCCCCAGCGCGGCGATGTAGCCAAACTGGTGACAATGGCCTACACGAACGCGGTAGAGCGCCTGGGCCGCGAGAGCGGTCGCTACACCCGCGAGCAAAAGCTGCTGGAAGAAGCCGCCCAGGTGCTGGGTCTGAAAGCCCCGCCGCGGGTCATCGAAAGCTACGATATTTCCAACTGGGGCGATGGCTCCAGCGTCTGCGGCATGGTCGTATTTATGGACGGCAAGCCCCACCGCTCCGGTTACCGCCGCTTTAAGATGAAGACCGTTGCAGGCACCGACGACTACGCCTCGCTGGCCGAGACGCTTTCCCGCCGCGCCGCCGAATACGAAGCGGCCCGCCGCGGCGAAAAACCGGACGGCCCCCAAAATCAGTTTGCCACCCTGCCGGACTTGCTGCTGATCGATGGAGGTAAGGGACAGGTGGGCGCGGTCAAACAGGCTTTGCGCGGCACCGCGCTGGAGCATGTGCCTACCTTTGGCATGGTCAAGGACGACCACCACCGCACCCGTGCCATCGTGGACGACGATGGCGGCGAAATTGCCATCAACCGCAACCGCAACATCTTTACCTTCGTCACCAACATTCAGGACGAGACCCACCGCTACGCTAACGACTACCGCAAGCGCGCGATGAAGAAAAAGTCCTACGCTGCCACCCTCACGGCCATTCCCGGCGTGGGCGAAAAGACCAGCGCCGCGCTGCTGGCCCACTTCAAGACCGTGGCCGCCGTCAAGGCCGCCAGCATCTCCGATTTGGAGGAAGTCAAGGGCATCAGCCACGCCAAGGCGGAAATGCTGTACAACGCCCTGCGTAATGGTGTATAATGATTTTATCTCGGGCGGTGCTACCGTCCAATAAACAGTAACAGAACGGAAATTTGCTTTATGCTGATTTTGGCTATTCTATTCACGCTGGTGCTGGCCGCCGCCTTTGCGGTGGTGCCCGCCCGCCTTGGCCGCCGAAAGCCCACCCGTGCCGATGGATGCTGCGCCTTGCTGCCCGCCTTACTTGTCTGGCTTTGGGCCGCCTGCATCTGGTCCAAGCCGGGGCTGACCATCGGGTTTGACGCCTTCCGCTGCCTTGGCATCACGGCCATGGTGCTGTGGGCTTGCGGCCTTGCGGCTGGGTTCCGCCATGCCTCGGGGCGCAAATGGACCGCGGCGGCACTGCTGCTGGCAGCGTCCCTCGGGGCCGAGGTATTTATCGGTAACCTCAACTTCTGGGCCTCCCACAGCTATGAGCCTGTCGACCTGCGGGCCTACCTGCAGGAGGCCGAGGACGACCATAACGCCCTGACGCTGGACGACGAGCATACCACCTTAACGTTCACCGGCCTGGACCGGGAGCTGTACAATCTGCAGCTTTCGGGACTGGAATATGTCTACAATGGCCCCCACCCGGAAGTGCAGAACCCGCTGTTTATCCTCAACGTCGCCGCCACGGACGAAGCCACATCAGCCTCCCGCCAGAGCTGGAACTGGGAAGTTGCCGCCAACGCCCCCCGCAGCCAGGTGCGCAGCCTGGACCTTTCCGGCAAGGCGTCCACCCTCACGCTGACGGCTTACCCCTATAACGGCGAGTACCGCCAGTACCCAATCAGCTACACCTTGCAGACCATCTACGCCAACGTGCCCCGCGCCTTTGATTTTTCGCTGGTGCGCTGGGCAGCAGTTTTGGCGCTGCTGTCCGCCGCCTACGCACTGCGCCCGGTTTCTGCTGCTTGGCGGGATGCCTACCTTACGCACCGCAAAAAGTACCGCCCCGTTGTCCTGCTGGTAGCGGTCATATTGGGTGCGGCGGCGTTCTTTGCGCCGTTTGCCGACCGCTTCAACGCCGGTGTCTCCACCAGCTTTTACAACACGGCCGATTGGGACGGCGGCAGCCGCATCAACTTCACCTTACATATCGACGATTGGGCCAGCGATGCCGCCGCCCAGTACGGTGCCCTGGCCCACAGCCTGCTGAACGGCCGCCTGGACCTGGAGCAGGACCCGCCCGCCGCCATGCAGGAGATGGCCAACCCCTACGACACCGCTGCCCGCCAGCAGGCTGCGCCGGACGCCCTGTGGGACGTTGCCTACTATCAGGGCCGTTACTACGTCTATTTTGGCGTCATCCCGTGCCTGCTGTTCCAGCTGCCCTTTGAGGCATTGACCGGCGTGCGGGATCTGCCGCCCAGCCTGCCGATGATCTTGCTTAGCTGGCTGTTCCTGCTGGCGGCGTTCGGCTGCATCAAACAGGCCGCCCGCCGCTGGTTCCCGGACATGAGCGCGGCTGTCTACCTGCTGCTCTGCGCAGGCATCGGCACCGGCAGCCAAATTTACTATTTGCTGCTGCGCCCCTCTATCTATGAGTACGCTATCCTGTCCGGCGCTGCCTTCGTCATGCTGGCGCTGTGGCAATGGCTGCTGGCCGCCAACCAGCCCGCCGAAAAGCACGGCCGCATCCTCTTTCATCTCGCGTTGGGCAGCTTGTGCATGGCCTTCGTGGCTGGCTGTCGCCCTCAGATGGTGCTGTTCGCTGCCCTCTGCCTGCCCATCTTCTGGCAGCGCTACCTGCGGGAAAAGCGTCTGTTCACCAAGCAGGGCATCACCGAGGCCGTTGCCTTTGTGCTGCCCGTGGTGCTGGTCGCCATCGGACTGATGTGGTACAACGCCGCCCGGTTCGGTTCGCCTTTTGATTTTGGCGCCAACTACAATCTGACCAGCAACGATATGACCCGCCGTGGCTTCTCGGTAGGCCGCACTGCCCCCGCCGTGCTTACCTTCCTCTTCGGCATCCCCGGCGTGCAGGCTGTGTACCCGTACCTGACCGCCACCAAAATGCAGACCAACTATATGGGCCTGACCATCACCGAGCTGTTCTACGGCGGCGCCTTTGCCTGCCTGCCTCTGCTGTGGGGGCTGGCCAGCCTGCCGCTTGCCCGCCGCCGTCTGGCTGCCAAGCGTGATCTGCGCACTTTTGTAGTTGTGGTACTGGCTGCCATGTTGGTGCTGGCCGTGCTGGATTGTCAGATGGCCGGTATGCTCTACCGTTATCAATCCGATTGGCTTGGTCCGCTGCTGTTGGCCGCCGCGCTGGCCTGGGCATTGGCCGAGCAGGTACTGCAAGCCCACGCCGCTCAGCCCGGCATCGATGTATTGCAGCGTGTATTCTGTACCATCCTGCCGCTGGCTGTGCTGGCCGGTGCCTGCTACAGTTTCTGCGTCTACTTCACTGCCGAGCCCGGCCTGATTGGTCAGAACCCTGCCCTCTACCAAAGCGTCAGCCGCCTGGTCCAGTTCTGGCTGTAACCCCCGGAAAAAAAGAAAGAAAAAAGAGAAGGAGCCATTCTATGGCAGAAAAAAACCTCTACACTGTCATCGTAGCCGATGACGAGGACGAGCTGCGGGAAGCCGTCTGCACAATGATCCCCTGGGAAGCCCTCGGTTTCCACCTGGTGGGCAGTGCCAGCAACGGCTTGGACGCCCTCGAACTTGTCGAGCAGCTGGAACCCGACCTGCTGCTCACCGATATCCGCATGCCCTTCATCACCGGCATTGAGCTGGCCCGCCAGGTCCGCGAGATCCGCCCCGCCATGCACATTGCCTTTTTAAGCGGCTACGATGATTTCGAGTACGCCAAGCAGGCCATCCAGTACAACATCATCAGCTACATGCTCAAACCTCTCACCATGGACGGCCTGGCCGCCGAGCTGAAATCCATCCATGAGCGCATCGACCACCAGTATGCCAGCCTGCGCCGCAGCGGCATCGTGCAGGAGGACCGCGCGTCCTTCCTGATCCCGCTGGTGCTGGAACACTGCGATAATACCTCCGACGCCGTCGAAGCCGCCCTGCGCACCTCGGCTGCCGCCTGCGGCCTGCTGCGCGGCACCGATGACCGCAGCCAGCTGGTGGTGTTGACCGCCCAACCTGACGACAATAGCGAGAACGCCGCCGGTTTCGTCCGGATGGTGGACCAGCTGGCCAACAAATATCTGCGCCACTATGCGTTTTTCTGCAACGACCATGTGGTGGCTGTGCTGTTCGGAAACCCTTCGGATTTCGACGAGTACCTGCACATTCTGGCCGACGAGATCTGCCAGCTGACCGAGCGTGCCCTGGGGCAGCATTGCGTCGTCGGTGTCAGCCGCGCCGCTGCCCGCTTCTGCGAGCTGAACGCCGGATACCGCCAGTCCATGGAGGCCCTGGCCGCCGCAAAAGAGACCGAGGGCGGCGTCAGCTTCACCCCCGATGTGCGCAAGGGCGGCAGCCTGTGTGAGCGCGCGCTGGAGATCATCGAGCAGCATTACTCTGACGAGGACCTCTCGCTGGCATCCTTAAGCGCCATGCTGGACGTCAGCCCCAACCACCTGAGCGCCTGCATCAAGAAAACGGCAGGGGAGACCTTCATCAACATTCTGGTGCGCCGCCGCATGGAGACCGCCCAGCAATTGCTGTTGACCACCGACCTGCAGATTCAGGAGATCGCCCGCCGCTGCGGCTACAGCGACCAGCACTATTTCAGTTATTGCTTTAAAAAGTACAGCGGCACCTCGCCGGGTGCCCTGCGCCGCAGCCATACCGCAGGAGTCCAGGCATGAAGCCCCGCCACGCACCGCGCACCGCCCCGCTGATAGCCTCCCTGGTGGTGGCCATCGCAGCAGTTACGCTGATTTTATCTACCGCCACATTTTTGCGCAGCTACCGTCAGGCTATCGTGGAGGGGGCCCGCACCAGCAGTTCTCAGGCGGTCAGCCAGGTGGTGGGGTCTGTCGGCAATTATGTCGATAATATCGATGAGATCATGGATCTTGTCATGGACTCCATGAACCAATCGCCGGAGGAGCGCAATGCTTTGCTGGATGCACTGCAGACCACCCGCAGCGAGGTGATTGCTATAACCACCTATGATGCCGACGGCGTTTTGCAGGACTGCTGGGCCAAGGACCACACCCCACGCCAGAACATCCTGCGCAACAGTTCCTTCGACCTGGTTACGGCTAAGCGCCGCGGCCGCGGTTACGTCAGCATCCCCCATGTCGAAACAATTTTTGAGGGCTACTACCCGTGGGTCGTCAGCGTTGTCCGCCGCATGCCAGAGGATTCGCCCCGGCAGTGGATTTCGATGGACATCCGTTTTTCAGCTCTGGCCGCCACCATCAACAATGTGGGCATCGGCCAGCACGGCTACTGCTACCTGATGGACGAACGCGGCAACATGGTCTACCACCCCCAGCAACAGCTGCTCTACGCAGGGCTGAAAAAGGAGGAGGCCGGACGGCTGGCATGTCTGGGTGACGGCACCTATGTGGAGGATACCGTCATCTACACCACGCAGAAAGTCCCCAACAGCACATGGCGCGTGGTCGGCGTCAGCTATATTGACGAGACCGTCAACGAAAGTTTCTGGCAGATGACCCGTATCATTCTGATTGCCGCCGCGCTGATTCTGGTTGCTGCTGTGGTGGTCGGCTTTGTACTGTCCTGCATTATCAGCCGCCCGCTGCAAAAACTGGAAACCGCTATGGAAGCCTTTGAGCAGAACGCCGATGGCTTTGTTTTCAATTCCATCACCGGCACCCGCGAGGTCGAGGAGCTGTCCGATTCGTTCCTCCACATGGTGGGCCGCATCCAGCGGTTGATGACCGCCGTGCGCGAGGAGGAAGTCGCCCTGCGCAAAACCGAACTGAAAGCCCTGCAGGCGCAGATCAACCCGCATTTTCTCTACAACACGCTGGATTCCATCGCCTGGATGTGCGAGCGCGGCAAAAACGCTGACGCCGTCCAGATGGTGCATGCCCTGGCGCGGCTGTTCCGCATCAGCATCAGCCGCGGACACGAGCTGATCCCGATTGAAAAAGAGTTGCAGCACGCCGAGGCCTACCTGCAAATTCAAAAATACCGCTACAAAAACCAGTTTACCTACCATTTCACAGTGGATGAAAGCTGCACGCAGTACCTCTGCAACAAGATCACCCTGCAGCCCATCATCGAAAACGCCATCGTTCATGGTCTGGACCTGATGGTCGAGGACGGCCACATTGAGATCACCGTCTGCCCTGACGGCGGCGATGTGCTGCTGAAAGTCAGCGATGACGGCATCGGCATGGCACCGGAGCAGGTAGCCGCACTGCTGCAAAACGAACCCAGCGACCGCACCGGCATCGGCATCAAAAACGTCAACGACCGTCTGCGCATCTATTTTGGCCCCGGCTACGGGCTTTCCATCGACAGTGTGCCCGACGAGGGTACCACCGTCACCATCCGCATGCCGCAGGTCCCAGCCGACCGGGAGGGCGATTATGATAAAACACGTTAAAACGCTTGCCGCCTGTCTGCCGGCCCTGCTTCTGGCAGGCTGTGCGGCTTCGCCCACCCCCGCGCCCACCACGACCTGCTACCACGTTGCCATGATTGCCAAATCCACCAGCACCGAGTTCTGGAGTGCGGTCTTTGCCGGGGCCGAGGCCGCCGCCACTGAGTACAACATGGATCTGACCATCACCGGCTCCGAGAGTGAGGAGGACTATTCCTCCCAGAACGACCTGATTGAAAAAGCCGTCGAGGAGGGCGCCCAGGCCATCATCTTCTCGGCGTCAGATTACCAGCAGAATGCCGCCGCCATCGATGCCGCTGCCGACAAAGGCGTGCGCATCGTCGTGGTGGATTCGGCAGTCAACTCCAGCAAGGTCTCTGCCTATGTCGGTGCCGATAACTACGGTGCCGGGCAGATGGCCGCCAAGTCAGCGCTGGAAAACGTCGAAGGTCCGTTGCACGTCGGCCTGGTCAGCTACAACGTCAACAGCCCCAATGCACAGGAGCGGGAGGAGGGCGTCATCGACACTCTTACCGCCAGCGGCCGTGCCGAGGTTGCCGCCACCGTCTACAGCGTGGCCACCCCGGAAAATGCCCGCGCCGAGACGCTGACCATGCTGGCTCGCCACCCTGAGATCAACGTGCTGATCTCCTTTAACGAGGCCGTCAGCGTTGGCGCGGCCCAGGCTGTCTCCGATTTAAACCGCGCGGATGACCTCTGGATGGTCGCTTTCGACTCCAACATCACCACAGTGGATGCCCTGCACACCGGCGCGGTAGATGCCATGGTGGTGCAGAACACCTACGACATGGGCTATTTCAGCGTCGAGAGTGCCTACAAGCTGTTGGCCGGGCAGGGGAACGATGTTGCCCGCGAGACCGAAACCGCCACCCGCATCATTGACCGCAGTAATATTTTCGCCCTCGACGGCCAAAAAGCCGTTTTCCCGTTTGAATAACCGTATAAATTCATCCTATCCCGCAGGTTTCTGCGGGATATTTTTTCTTCAATTTTATTACAGCAATAACTTTTTCGTCACTTTTGCTGTGCATCTTGCACAAAACGCATTGTCTGCAAATGTAGAAACCGTCCAATAAGGTGAAAAATCTGCATCTTTATCGGTGAAATTTCACCTTGTTTTTTCTTTCACTATCGGGTAACATAATAACTGTCAACCGGGTCTGCCTCCTCTACAAGGTGACCCGAAAAAAACCACTGCAAAAAGAAGGAGAAAACAATTATGAAAAAGTTACTCGCACTCGCAGTTGCAGGCACTATGGCCGTTTCTCTGGCCGCTTGCGGTTCTTCCGCATCCAGCGCTCCCGCTTCCTCCGAAGCTACCTCTGAGGCCGCTACCTCCGCTGCCGAGAGCGCAGCTGAGAGCGTTGTCGAGACCACTCAGGGCGGCAAGGTTGGCGTCTGCATCTACAAGTTCGACGATGCTTTCATGACCACCTACCGTAATGCTCTGCAGGAAATCCTCGAGGGCAAGGGCTACGAGGTCACCATCGTGGACGGCAACAACGACCAGGCTAAGCAGAACGAGCAGATCAACACCTTCATCACGCAGGGTGTCGATGCGCTGATCATCAACCCCGTCATGACCTCCGCCGCTGATCAGATCATCTCCACCGTTAAGGATGCCGATGTTCCCACCGTCCTGATCAACCGTGAGCCCACCGCCGATCAGATGTCCGCTTACGACAAGCTGGTCTACGTTGGCTGCGACGCCGCTCAGTCCGGCACCTTCCAGGGCGAGCTGATCCTCGACACCGAGAACAAGGGCGACATCAACGGCGACGGCAAGGTTTCCTACATCATGATCCAGGGCGACCCCGAGAACATCGACGCCCAGCTGCGTACCGAGTACTCCGTCAAGGCTCTGACCGATGCCGGCGTCGAAGTTGAACAGCTCGACCTGCAGCGTGGTGACTGGGACCGCAACAAGGGCCAGGAAATCTGCCAGAACGACCTCGCTAAGTATGGCGATCAGATCGAGGTTGTCTTCTGCAACAACGATGATATGGCTATCGGCGCTCTGCAGGCTATTCAGGCTGCCAACCGCACCGTCAACAAGGACATCTACCTCGTTGGTGTCGACGCTCTGGACGCTGCCAAGAACGAAGTTGCTAACGGCAACATGACCGGCACTGTTCTGAACGATGCTAAGGGCCAGGCTACCCAGGCTGTTGAGTGCATGGAAGAGTTGCTGGGCGGCAAGACCTACGCTGCTGGTGAGCAGAGTGTCTACGTTGACTACGTCAAGGTCACTCCTGACAACGTTAAGGACTTCCAGTAATCAGCTTACTTAAAACCGAAATCCGGGGTGCGTGTGCACAGGCGCACGCACTCCTTTTTTATCAGAAAATGGTTACAAAAGATTTAAAGGTTAAAGGGGGCCAGCGAATTGTCAGAGTACCGCTTGGAGATGTGTGATGTCGTCAAGACGTTCCCCGGCGTCAAGGCACTGAATCACGCACAGCTGAAATTGAAACCCGGCACCGTCCATGCACTGATGGGCGAGAACGGCGCGGGCAAGTCCACCTTGATGAAGTGTATGTTCGGTATCTACCACATGGACGAAGGCAAGGTTATTTATGAGGGGCAGGAGGTTCAGATCAAGGGACCTCTGGATGCACTGAATCGCGGCATTGCGATGGTGCACCAGGAATTGCAGCCCATCCCGGAGCGTTCCATCGGCGAGAATATCTACGTTGGGCGCTATCC
>ERZ772893.3338-NODE-3338-length-11415-cov-2.165757_pt1 | contig 11415 bp, 10 predicted proteins | sample MGYA00511482_ERZ772893 | MGnify/ENA primary metagenome ERZ772893 (study PRJEB29015, sample SAMEA2737687) | human gut metagenome | biome: human gut; feature: human-associated habitat; material: faeces | place: China | collected 2012 ...
CTTTTAATGCTTGCTACGCAGTTTCTTTCTGAAAGTGTAGGCCAGATTGGAGAGGTGGTAAAGAGGATTGGTTGGCAGGTTAAACTCACCAGCGAATTCCTCAATGGTCGGATTGAACTTGGATTTAAAACTGTAGAGACCGCCCTTGAGATCGTTTTCGATTCCACCCATATTTTGCCAATCAGCTCCGCGCTCAAAAGCATGTTTGGCCGTTTCGTACCAAGTGATAATGGCTGGCTGGTAACGGCGGTACTCCTCGTCCATTCCGGCATAGATATTTTCAGAGGTCTTGCCGTATTCTAAGACCAGTGTGCCAGATAGGGGAACGACAGTAGCACCTTGGCTGATTTTGTCCTGCAGAAAGTCAATCTCTTCTTGGAGACGTTTCTGTTCTTGCTGGTTATTCTCAATCTTGCCGGGCTTGGTTTTCTCGGTAAATTTCTCTGCTTCTTTAAGTGTCTTGGTCAGCTGAGCCTGCAAGTCTTCCAATCGTGCCTTTAGATCAATACTGGACAAGGTGATGTAGGAGTGGTCAGGATAAGTATCCAAGAGTTTTTGGTAATAGTCTTTTCCACGCAGGTGGATGTTTTTTCTGTTTTCTGTCTTTTTCATCAGGGCTGAAAAGTCATCCAGTAATTCTGCTCCGCCAAATTGGATTTGAATACCTTTGTTACGGGCTGTACGAATAGCCTGGCGAGTACTCTTAGAAAGCAGATCCTCGCTGAAATCTTCTTTATGGATATTGGCCTGCAAGCGAGGCTGGATGGTTTCGTCCAGAGACTCAGTCCGTCCGACCCAGACAGCTCCTGCTTGTTGCAGATCTTGAATCAACTCAACTGTCTCTGCTTTGTCTTGCAATTCAGCACCCATCTTGCTTTCTGCCAGAAAGAGGCTAGGGTCAAACTTGACAAAGAGCGCTTTTTTCTCCTTGGCAAATTTCTTGAGCGACGCCAAAACAAAGGTCAGTAGCTCCTTATCACTATAGTCCATGATGGGACCCCGAGGGATATAAAGCATGGTCATTCCCAAGGGCAGTGGTTTGATCAGGACACTGGCTACAGCAACCAAGTAGTCGTCTTTATAGAAGCCCAAGCGCTCATTAGCCCAGTTATCTTTGATCTGAGCCCAGGCTGAACTCTGCAGGAGATTGGCCTGGGGATGAGCCGTGACAAAATCGTCGTGTTCTTGAGCTGAAATTCCAATTTTGTAACTAAACATTATTTTAAAACCCACTCTCTAATGGCGTATGCTACGCCGGATTCGTCGTTTGATTTGGTGATATATTTGGCAATTTTCTTAAGTTCTTCCTTGCCATTTTCCATGACAACAGGAGAGCCGACGGCTTCCAGCATGGCACGGTCGTTTTCTTCATCGCCGATTGCCATAGTCTCTTCCTTGCTTAAGCCAAGTTTTTCAGCCAGATGGAGGACAGCAGCTCCTTTATTAACAGTCTTTTTGACAATTTCCAGATAGAAAGGAGCTGACTTAACTAGTGTATATTTTTCAGTTAATTCCGGTGGCAGTTTAGCAATAGCCGCATCCAAAATTTCCGGTTCATCAATATACATGCACTTAACGATTTCTTTATTGGCCATTTCTTCAGGTGTACGGTAGAAGATCGGCATGCTGACCAGATTGGACTCGTAAACAGTGTACTTGCCGATGTTGCGATTGGCTGTATAAATGCCGTCCTTGGTGATGGCATGCATGTGGACACCTAATTTTCGCCCGAGCAGTTCGATATCCAGATAGTCGTCATAGGTCAGTGTTTCTTTGATTAATTCTTGACCTGTAACAGTATCCTGCACCAGTCCGCCGTTGAAGGTAACGACATAGTTATCTGGCTGATTAAGCTCTAGTTCCTCGAGGAGTCTTTGAACGCCAGCAATAGGACGACCGGTTGCAATGACAATTTTGACTCCAGCAGCTTTGGCATCCTGGATAGCAGAAAAGACTTCTGGTGTGATTTCTTTTTTGCTGTTTAACAAGGTGCCATCAATATCGATGGCGACTAGTTTAATGGACATCTTATTCTCCATAAATAAAAGTATCGTTTTTCATATAGCTTAGAAAAGCTTGGCTATTTTCATTGAACAAACCAGCATCTGTCAGCATTTCTTTAGGAAAATAGAAACGGTTGTCCCCTTGACGTGTACCCGCAAGAGACTGGACAATTGGGGAAAGGCTAGACAGTTCAGCTAAACTACCGTCTTTTTGAATGATTTCAATCTGAGTACGTGGCTTTTCAACGTCTGGACGATAAAAATCATAAGGAAGGTCAAAATTACGGTGAATAGCGGTGTAATAATCAGGTTCAAAAACAACTTGTTTGACAAGCTGGCGTAGGACATCCAGATGTTTTTCATTTTCCTCTGAGAAAATCATGGATTTAAAAACTTTTCGGTTGACATATCGCTGAGCAAGGTCAGATAAGATGGTGTCAGGGCTGGTCATCCAGCTTTGGAAGTAGGTATTCATGACTCCATCATCCAAAGCTAAATAGTCTTGCAAACTAAATCTCTTTTCAAAGAAAGGTAGTAAATTGGGTGAAGTCAATTTGAAGAAATCCTTCTGATCTTCGTAAAGGAATTTGGCTCTTTTTAGTAAGTTTTGCAACAAAACTTCCATGGCTCGACTAGCCGGGTGGAAATAAACCTGCATGTACATCTGATAACGACTGACCACATAATCCTCCACGGCATGCATACCATTACGTTGAAAGGCAATCCCGTTTTCAACTGGTCGTATGACCCGTAGAATTCTGGTCAAGTCAAATTGACCATAAGAAGCGCCGGTATAAAAGGAGTCCCGTAAGAGATAGTCCATCCGGTCCACATCAATCTGACTGGAAATCAGCTGAACCACTTGCTTGTTAGGATAGGTGTGGTTGATGACGCTGGCCACTTTTTCAGGAAAATCTGGTGAAACCTGAGTCAATACACGATTAATCTCGGTTTCAGGACTTGTGATAATCTGGCGTGTGATTTCTTCATGATCGGTATCAAATAAACGCTCAAAGCTATGAGAGTAGGCTCCGTGTCCTACATCGTGTAAAAGAGCGGTGACCATTACCAAAAGAGACTCGTGATTGTCCCAGGTTTGAAGATATTTCTCATCGAAGATTTTGGTAATCCGTCGAGCGATTTCATAGGCCCCCAGACAATGCGAAAAACGGCTATGCTCACCACCATGGAAAGTGTAACCAGATGTTCCCAGTTGCTTGATGCGGCGTAGTCGTTGAAATTCTTTAGTATTAATTAAGTCGTAAATAACTTGGTGGTCCACATGGATATAGGTGTGAACTGGATCACGAAATACTTTTTCAATCATGCTTCTATTATAACACAAATGGCTTTGTAGAGAGTAGAAGAAGAAAAAACCGATAAAATTTGTTAAAATAGAAAAGAAAAAGACTAGATTGAGAGATAAAACTTATGAAGATTCGGATGAAAAACCAGATTCAATTAGATGGTCAGACAGAATTAATTGATCAAATTTACGATGCTGAATGGACTCAAAAAGGTAATCATCATTACTTACTGTTTAAAAACGAGGAAGACGAGAAAGTGGTGCTTAAATTTCATGATACGGAATTGACCATGACCCGCTTTTCTAATCCTAAAACTCTGATGCGGTTCATCAAAGATGACAGAGCCTTGGTTGGGGTGCCTACTCCTATGGGGATACAGACCTTGATGATGGATACTCAACGATATCATCTGGATTTAGATAAGCAAATCATTTTTCTGGATTACCAGCTTAAAACACCTGATGGAGAACGATTATTTGCTGATTACCAGATGGAAATTTCTTGGTTGTAAAAAATATGAAATATTTTCAAAGAAGCTAGAAGATTTTCTTGCGAAAAAAGAGAAATTTTGATACAATGATAAACAACTCAAGGGAGTAGCTAACGGAATAACCGTTACATGGTCGTCAATACGAAAGCAATTTCCGGCCTTGTATGAAATAGCGAGACTTGTTTAATAAACAGGTCTCTTTTTCTATTTTAAAGAGACCCTATAAAAAGGAGGAGACAATTTGTCTAAAGAACAGAAACGTCAGGCTTTCTATACTCAGGATCAAGACTTAGTCTTGCAAGAGATGGAGACGTCTAAAGAGGGATTGACCAGCAGTGAGGCTGCAAAACGCTTATCTGAATATGGTCGCAATGAATTGGATGAGGGTGAAAAGAAATCTCTCCTCGTGAAATTTATCGAGCAGTTCAAGGATTTGATGATTATTATCTTGCTAGTAGCTGCTGTTCTTTCAGTTGTTACATCTGGTGGAGAAGATATTGCGGATGCCATTATTATCCTGGCCGTTGTTATCATCAACGCTGCTTTTGGTGTCTACCAAGAAGGTAAGGCTGAGGAAGCTATTGAAGCCCTCAAATCTATGTCTAGTCCAGCAGCGCGTGTTCTTCGTGATGGACATGTAGCCGAAGTGGATTCAAAAGAACTGGTCCCTGGTGATATTGTCATTTTAGAAGCTGGAGATGTTGTTCCTGCGGATTTACGTCTCTTTGAAGCCAACTCTCTTAAAATCGAGGAAGCTGCTCTGACAGGTGAATCTGTTCCTGTTGAAAAAGACTTGTCTGTAGAGCTTGCTGAAGATGCTGGTATCGGTGATCGTGTTAATATGGCCTTCCAAAACTCTAATGTCACTTATGGTCGTGGGATTGGTGTGGTTGTAAATACTGGTATGTATACGGAAGTAGGGCATATTGCTGGTATGCTACAAAATGCTGATGAGACTGATACCCCACTCAAACAAAATTTGAATAACCTTTCTAAAGTTTTGACATACGCTATTTTGGTGATTGCAGCAGTTACCTTTGTAGTTGGTGTCTTTATCCAAGGAAAAGATCCACTTGGTGAGTTGATGACGTCTGTTGCGCTTGCTGTTGCTGCCATTCCAGAAGGTCTGCCTGCTATCGTAACTATCGTTCTTGCCCTTGGTACTCAAGTTTTGGCCAAACGAAACTCTATCGTTCGTAAGTTGCCAGCAGTAGAAACACTTGGTTCAACAGAAATCATTGCTTCTGATAAGACTGGTACTCTTACAATGAATAAGATGACGGTTGAAAAAGTCTTCTACGATGCAGTCCTACATGACTCAGCTGATGAGATTGAACTGGGCTTGGATATGCCTCTTCTTCGTTCAGTTGTTTTGGCTAACGATACCAAGATTGATGCTGAAGGAAACCTGATTGGGGATCCAACTGAAACAGCCTTCATCCAGTATGCCTTGGACAAAGGCTATGATGTTAAAGGGTTCTTAGAGAAATATCCTCGTGTGGCTGAGTTGCCATTTGACTCAGACCGCAAGCTCATGTCTACCATTCATCCACTTGCAGATGGTCGTTATCTTGTAGCGGTTAAGGGAGCTCCTGATCAACTCTTGAAACGTTGTGTTTCTCGTGATAAGGCCGGAGATATTGCAGCAATTGATGATGCTACTTCTCATCTAATTAAATCAAATAACTCAGAAATGGCTCACCAAGCCTTGCGTGTCCTTGCAGGTGCTTATAAGATTATCGATACTATTCCAGAAAATCTTACTTCTGAAGAGCTTGAAAACAACTTGATCTTTACTGGTTTGATTGGGATGATCGACCCTGAACGTGCCGAAGCTGCAGAAGCAGTTCGTGTGGCTAAGGAAGCTGGAATCCGTCCGATCATGATTACGGGTGACCACCAAGACACAGCGGAAGCGATTGCCAAACGTTTGGGAATCATTGATGAAAATGATTCTGAAGATCATGTATTGACAGGTGCTGAGCTCAACGAACTTTCAGATGAAGAATTCGAAAAAGTAGTTGGCCAATATTCTGTTTATGCGCGTGTATCTCCAGAACACAAGGTTCGTATCGTGAAAGCATGGCAAAATCAAGGTAAGGTTGTTGCCATGACAGGTGATGGTGTCAACGATGCGCCAGCTCTGAAAACAGCCGATATCGGTATCGGTATGGGAATCACTGGTACAGAGGTTTCTAAGGGTGCATCTGACATGATCCTTGCAGATGATAACTTTGCGACTATCATCGTCGCAGTTGAAGAAGGACGTAAGGTTTTCTCAAACATTCAAAAGACTATTCAATACCTTCTTTCTGCCAATACAGCTGAAGTGCTGACAATTTTCTTGGCAACCCTCTTTGGATGGGATGTCCTGCAGCCAGTTCACTTATTGTGGATTAACTTGGTAACAGATACCTTCCCAGCTATTGCTCTTGGTGTTGAACCTGCTGAGCCAGGTGTCATGAGTCATAAGCCTCGAGGCCGTAAGTCTAGCTTCTTCTCAGGTGGCGTCATGAGCTCCATCATCTATCAAGGATTGTTGCAAGGTGCTCTGGTGTTGGCAGTTTATGGCTATGCTATTGCTAATCCTGTACATATTGGCGATGTAAAAGCAATCCATGCAGATGCGCTTACAATGGCCTTTGCAACTCTTGGATTGATTCAGCTCTTCCATGCTTATAATGTGAAGTCAGTATACCAGTCTATTTTGACTGTTGGTCCATTTAAATCTAAAACTTTCAACTGGTCAATCTTGGTTTCATTTATTTTACTAGCATCAACTATTGTTATCGATCCATTAGAAAGCATCTTCCACGTAACCAAGCTTGACTTATCACAATGGGCAGTTGTCCTCTTGGGTAGCTTCTCTATGATTATCATTGTAGAAATTGTTAAGTTTGTTCAACGTAAAATGGGCTTAGATAAAAATGCGATTTAAAATTCGCTTTAATAATAAATATGATTGAGGGGGAATCGGAAAGATTCCCTCTCTTTACATTGTCTTTTGTTGCAATATACTTTAAGATAAAATCACGGAATGAGAAAATTTTTTTACATGATTTGTCCATGATGTAAGCCAATGTCAAAAAAAATGCTAGATTTTAGGCGGGAAAAGAGTGAAATGAAGATAGAAGAAGATTTAATCCTCTATTTCTTGAAACGGAAAAAGGCCATTTTTTCCATGACAGCTGAAGAGAAAGAAGAGTTTAAAAGCAGAAAAATACGTTTACTCTATTTACTGGGTTTAATCTTACTCTTTGCAATTTTCCTCTTTAGTAGTTTCATTGTCAGGTTTTAAAGGAAATTTTATTGACAAAATGGATAGAATCGCTCGAAAGGGCGATTTTTTATCTTTTCTAGATAATTGAAAAAAAGGCTTAAATCCGCTATAATAGGTAGGTTGAAAGGATTGGGCCATTCCGATGTAAAATAGAAGAAAAATGAACATTCATCATTATCCTAAAATGAGAGAAAGAGAAGAAAATGAATTTACAAGAAGAAATTAAGAAACGCCGTACCTTTGCCATCATCTCCCACCCGGACGCAGGTAAGACAACCATCACTGAGCAGTTGCTCTATTTTGGGGGAGAGATTCGTGAGGCTGGTACTGTAAAAGGGAAGAAAACAGGGACTTTTGCCAAGTCTGACTGGATGGATATCGAGAAACAACGTGGGATTTCGGTTACTTCATCTGTTATGCAGTTTGACTACGACGGAAAACGCGTCAACATCCTAGATACACCAGGGCACGAGGACTTCTCAGAAGATACCTATCGTACCTTGATGGCGGTGGATGCTGCGGTCATGGTCGTGGACTCTGCCAAGGGTATCGAGGCCCAAACCAAGAAATTGTTCGAGGTTGTTAAACACCGTGGCATTCCAGTCTTTACCTTTATGAACAAGCTGGACCGTGATGGTCGCGAGCCACTGGACCTCTTGCAAGAATTGGAAGAAGTCTTGGGCATTGCTAGCTACCCTATGAACTGGCCAATCGGGATGGGGAAAGCCTTTGAAGGATTGTATGACCTCTATAACCAACGTTTGGAGCTTTATAAAGGGGATGAACGTTTTGCTAGTCTGGAAGATGGAGACAAGCTTTTTGGTAGCAACCCATTTTATGAACAAGTTAAGGAAGATATTGAACTTCTAAATGAAGCAGGTAATGAGTTTTCTGAGGAAGCTATCCTTTCAGGTGACTTGACGCCGGTCTTCTTCGGATCAGCCCTCACTAACTTTGGGGTACAGACCTTCCTTGAGACCTTTCTTAAGTTTGCTCCAGAACCACATGGTCACAAGAAAACAGATGGCGAAATTGTGGATCCTTATGACAAGGATTTCTCAGGATTTGTCTTTAAAATCCAAGCCAACATGGACCCTCGTCACCGTGACCGTATCGCCTTTGTTCGGATCGTATCTGGTGAATTTGAGCGAGGTATGAGTGTCAATCTGCCTCGTACTGGGAAGACTGCCAAACTTTCGAATGTCACCCAGTTTATGGCTGAAAGCCGTGAAAATGTCACTAATGCTGTGGCTGGGGATATTATCGGAGTTTATGATACGGGGACTTATCAGGTTGGAGACACTCTGACTGTTGGGAAAAACAAGTTTGAGTTTGAACCATTGCCAACCTTTACACCTGAGATTTTTATGAAAGTTTCTGCTAAGAACGTCATGAAGCAAAAATCCTTCCACAAGGGGATTGAGCAATTGGTGCAAGAAGGAGCGATTCAGCTTTATACCAATTACCAGACAGGTGAGTATATGCTAGGGGCTGTCGGTCAATTGCAATTTGAAGTCTTTAAGCACCGGATGGAAGGTGAGTACAATGCTGAGGTAGTCATGACCCCAATGGGTAAAAAGACTGTTCGCTGGATTTCTCCAGATGACCTGGACGAGCGTATGTCATCTAGTCGAAACATTCTAGCCAAAGACCGCTTTGACCAGCCAGTCTTCCTCTTTGAAAACGACTTTGCCCTACGCTGGTTTGCAGACAAGTATCCGGATGTCAAGTTGGAAGAGAAGATGTAACGTACTAAGATTGCTTGGCTACATAGTAGTCTAAGCAATCTACGCCATGCCCTATGGGACCATGGCTAAGTACCTTACTAACTGCGTTTGGCAAATAAAATCGATTTGCCAAACTCCGTGTCGTAACGCATTGTTTACCTGATTTAGGCTGATTCATTGACTGAATCTGAATCAAAAGTTGCTAATCAGTTGATGGCAATCGCTATGGTGATTGTCTAGCTATCTTACTAATTTTGGCGAGTAATTTGCCTCTATTTGTTTGATTTCATGTTGTAATTAATAGAAGGAATATAATTAGTGAAGTCAACTATATTGTGGATAATGAGGAAAAAGAAATTATATGGAAAATGCCTTTTAATCCATTAAAAGACAAGGCAGCTAAAGAATATATGATTAAAGAAAATGCAGGGATGCAATTATCTTACAATATAACAGAGTAGATAGGTGGACAGTTGAAGGCAGGGTTCACTTTACTTGATATATATGAAGATACGAATGGGTCTGGTAGGCTTCATGAACTGAATATTAAAACCTATATTGCAATTAAATCAGTTAAAAGATAGAAATGGGTAAATTAAAATTTAGGGGAAATTTATGAGTCGAAAAAAAGCGATCTTCCTTTATTTATTAGGGACCCTAGGTCAAATATGGCTTATATCTATTATAGTTTTTGTATTGCGTCATTTGGGTATGGTTGTAGATTATAGGACGCCAATGGGAATAGTTGTTATTGGAATAGGTGGCGTTTCATCTGCTCTATGGGGAACTATCATTGCTGTTAGATACAAAAAGTACAGTACGAAGAAAATATTAAAGGATTTTTTCGCTATAAAGCAAGACAGAGACAGTTATTTATTCGTTATTGTGTTCTTGTTTTTAGATTTTTGCTATGTTGCATTTGATGGGGAATTAGCGTTTAATACGTGGTATATTCCTATTATCTTATTTCTTAAAGCAATCCTTTTTGGTGGAATTGAAGAAGTAGGGTGGAGATATGTTTTTCAACCAATTATGATGGAACGCCATAGTTATATTAGTTCAACTATATTTACTTTTGTTCCATGGGGAATATAGCATTTTTCTTATTTCTACATTGAAGGCACATTGTCGCAGGTGCAGGCATTTGGATTTTTGCTTGGATTGTTGACTAATTGCTTTATTTTATCCGCATTATTTATAAAGACAAACAGTTTGTGGATATGTGTGATGACACATTCGGTAATAAATGTTTTCTCACAATTAGCAGTAGGTGGTAATCAAAATATATCTTATGCTTGTAGAATAATTATTATAGTAATGGCAACTGTTCTTTCGATTAGAGAGCAAAATAAAAATGACTAGCACTAAATTCTACTGGGCTCTGACTAGCCGCTTCACTAATCAACTTTTTAGGGTAATTTTAATTCATAACAATTTATATCGTAATAGATAAGATAGGCAAACTAGCCACTTTATCAATCGTACTGAGCAAGGAAGTTGTTTTGACATAGCATATTTGAATGCAAGAACAGTTTAGGGAGTTAGGCACTTGTTCTTAAAAATCATTCTAGATGTTAAGAAAGGAGTTTCATGTTTCTGGAAAGAAAACTAAAAGATCAGGATGTCTGGATCAATATTGATTCCGATGATGTTAAGCAGACTGCGCAGATCTATCAAGATTATGAAATTGACAAAGAAACCATTGAGTATGCTCTGGATAAAAATGAACGGGCTCACATGGACTATAATCGCGAGAATGGTACAGTTGTCTTTATCTACAATGTCCTTAATCTAGCGACAGATAAGGAACATTATGAGACGATTCCGATGACCTTTGTGGCTCAGGAGGGGAGGCTCATTACTATCAGTAATCAGGACAATGCCTATGTTGTTGATATGATGAAGGCCTATACTGAGCGCCATGAGCCAGTATCGGTCTATAAATTTCTCTTTGCGAGTCTGGAGTTGATCTCCAATTCTTACTATCCAGTCGTTGAGCGGATGGACAAGCGTAAGGATGAAATTAATACTCTTCTGCGCCAGACAACTACTAAAAAGCATTTGTTTGCCCTGTCAGACTTGGAAACCTCAATGGTCTATTTAGTTGCTGCGGCTAAGCAGAACCGCATGCTTCTAGAGCATATCAAAAGCCATGGTATTTACCGCCGTTTTGACGATTTAGAAACTGAACAGTTTGAGGATGCAATGATTGAGGCTCGTCAGCTCGTTTCGATGACTGATCTGATTGCTCAAGTTCTCAGTCAGCTCTCAGGCTCCTACAATAATATCCTGAACAACAATCTGAATGACAATTTGACTGTCCTGACTATTATTTCGGTCCTTCTGGCAGTACTTGCAGTTATCACTGGTTTCTTTGGTATGAATGTTCCTTTGCCATTGTCTAATGATAAAAATGCCTGGATTTATATTGTTATCATTAGTCTAGTCATTTGGGGACTTCTGACCAAGCTGCTAAAATGGTTGGCTAATAAGAAGTAAATTTCTGAAATCAAATTATTTTTCTATAACAAGCACCGGGATGGTGCTTGTTTTTTTCTTGATTGCTAAAGAAAATAATTAGTACAGTTTGTCTTTGTTTAAAAAACTG
>ERZ772893.3340-NODE-3340-length-11407-cov-2.958157_pt1 | contig 11407 bp, 6 predicted proteins | sample MGYA00511482_ERZ772893 | MGnify/ENA primary metagenome ERZ772893 (study PRJEB29015, sample SAMEA2737687) | human gut metagenome | biome: human gut; feature: human-associated habitat; material: faeces | place: China | collected 2012 ...
GCACCAGCACGGGCAACGACCTGCGTCCCAAGCAGATGGAGCGCTTTGTCTGGACTGAGGCGCTACTGGCGGACAGCAATGACGCCTCCGGTGAGGCGTCGGTCTTCCTGAATGAGGGCGAACACACCATCACGCTGACCAATCTGCGGGACGCGCTGGTGATTGACTATGTGTGCCTTCTGGGCAAGGAAACGCTGCCGACCTATCAGGAATACAGCACGGCCCACGCCGGTGTGAAGACGGAGCCCATGCAGGTACTGCTGCAGGCGGAGAACACGCTGTGCAAGTCTGCTTCTGCGATTTATCCCACCTATGATCGCACCTCCTCCTATACCCAGCCCTACCACCCCACCCAGATGCGGCTGAACACCATCGGCGGCAGTGGCTGGAAGCAGGTGGGCGAATGGGTCGAGTGGGAGCTGGAGGTTCCCGCGGACGGTCTGTACCAGATCGGCCTGCGCTATCATCAGAACCAGGTGAAGGGCTACTATGTGACCCGCCGGGTGATGATCGACGGAAAGGTGCCCTTTGCTGAGCTGGATGCGGTGAAGTTCTCCTACCACGCCGATTGGGATTACATGACCTTTGGCGAGGATGAGAAGAATCCCTACCTGTTCTACCTGACCGAAGGTAAGCACACCCTGCGCATGCAGGCAACCCTGGGCGATATGGCGCCCCTGCTGGAGGAAATGCAGGATACGGTCTACGACCTGAATGAGCTGTATCGCCAGATCATCATGATCACCGGTACGGAGCCGGACTTCTACCGTGATTACTATCTGGAGAAGGTCATCCCCAACCTGACGGAGCGCCTGACCGGCCTGGCAGACACGCTGGACGGCTATCAGGATGACATGGATGCTCTCCTGGGCTCCCACAGCACAGCGGGTCAGACCATTCAGGTGCTGTCCTACCAGATGCGGGAATTCGCCAAGGAACCCTACACCATTCAGAAGCGTCTGACAACTTTCTCTTCCAATATATCTGCCTTTGCGGAGTGGACGCTGTCTGTCCGCGAGCAGCCGCTGGAGATTGACTACTTCATCCTCAGCGATGCCTCCGGCAGCTACAAGGCAAAGAATGACAACCTCTTTGATTCCGTCAAGCGTGAGGTGAGCGCCTTCCTGGGCTCCTTCACACAGGATTACAATGCCTTTGGCGGCGGCGAGGAAAATGTCCGTCAGGAGCCCATCACGGTGTGGCTGTCCACCGGCCGTTACCAGGCGACTGTCATCAACCGCCTGATCGAGGAGGGCTTCACGACCAAGACCGGCATTCCCGTCAACCTGCAGCTGGTATCCGGCGCGCTGCTGAAGGCGACCATCGCCGGTCAGGGTCCGGACGTCAATCTATTCACCGGCCGCGGCGAGGTGATGAACCTGGCCTTCCGCGGTGCGCTGGCTGACCTGAGCGGCCTGGAGGGGTATGCCGACACTGTGTCCGCCCTGCGGGACGGCGCACAGATTCCCTACACCTTCGGTGAGGGTGTGTACGGCCTGGCGGAGGGTCAGGACTTCCTGGTGATGTTCGTGCGCGACGACGTGCTGGAAGACCTGCAGCTGGAGGTTCCCAACACCTGGACTGAGCTGATGAACATCGCTCCCATCCTGCAGAGCAACAACCTGGGCATTGGCCTGCCCTACGCCCAGCTGGACGGCAACACCGTGCTGAGCAACGGTGTGGGTCTGACCAACATTTTCCCCTCTCTGCTGCTGCAGCGGGGCGGAAGCATCTATACCGAGGATCATCGTTCCACGCTCCTGCATGAGCCGGTGGCCAACGCGGCCTTCCGCATGTGGACGGATTTCTACACCCAGTACGATTACGAGCTGTACAAGGATGACTTCACCCGCTTCCGCACGGGCGAGATGCCGGTAATCATCACCTCCTACGGCATGTACACCCGCCTGGAGGGTACGGCCCCTGAGATCGCCGGCAAGTGGAGCATGCATCTGCTGCCTGGCACCGAACAGGAGGACGGCACCGTGAATCACACCAGTGCGGCCAACGGCTCCGCGGCGGTCATGCTGGCGGACTGTGAGAACCCTGAGGCTTGCTGGCAGTTCCTCAAATGGTGGGTCAGCGCGGAAACCCAGGCACTCTACGCTCGCGACATCGAGGCGGATCTGGGTGTGCTGGGCCGTCACACCACGGCCAACAAGGAAGCCTTCAGCGTGTCCAACTGGTCCATCCACGATCAGCGCATGCTGGAGGAGCAGTGGAAGTGGGTCTGCGAGCTGCCGGAGATCCCGGGCGGCTACTATGTGTCCCGCAACCTGGACAATGCATTCCGCGCGGTGGTGCTCTCCAATGAGGATCCCCGCGAGAGCCTGTTCTACTGGACAAGCTCCACCAATGAAGAGATCCTGCGCAAACGCAAAGAAATGGGTCTGGAGTAAAGGAGGCGCCTGAGAATGATGAAATCGCAAACGGTCAAGCACGGCACAGTGCTTCAGCGGATCAAGCGCCACCGTGAGAGCTATCTGCTGATGCTGCCCTATCTTCTGTTCTTCACCGTGTTCACCCTGGCGCCCGTGGTGGTGGCATTCGTACTCTCCTTCACGGAGTACAACATGCTCCAGCCTCCGCGCTTCGTGTTCATGGCCAACTACATCCGCATGTTCCTGGAGGACAATGTCTTCCTGACGGCAGTGAGCAACACGCTGAAAATCGCGGTCGTCATCGGCCCGGTCAGCTACATGCTGTGTTTCTTCATTGCCTGGGTCATCAATGACCTGAAGCCCGCTGCCCGTGCCTTCCTGACGGCGCTGTTCTACATCCCCACGGTGGTGGGCGGCGCAGCCTGGGCGGTGTGGCGCCTGCTTCTCAGCGGCGACCAGTACGGCCTGCTGAACAACCTCCTCATGTCTGTGGGCATCATCTACGAGCCCATGGCCTGGCTGACCGAGGAAACCACCATCCTGCCGGTGCTGATCATCGTGCAGCTGTGGATGAGCATGGGCATCAGCTTCCTGTCCTTCATCGCCGGTATGCAGACGGTGGACGTCTCCCTCTACGAAGCCGGTATGATGGACGGTATCAAGAACCGCTTCCAGGAACTGTGGTACATCACCCTCCCGGCAATGGTGCCCCAGTTGCTCTTCGGTGCGATCATGCAGATCATCTCCGCGTTCACTGTGGCGGACGTCTCCGTACAGCTGGCGGGTCTTCCCTCCACCAACTACGCAGGCGAAACCATCGTCACCCACATCATGGACTACGGCAGCATCCGCTATGAATTCGGCTATGCCTGCGCCATGAGTGTCGTGCTGGTGCTGCTGATGCAGGGCGTGCGCGCGCTGGTGACCAAGATGCTGAGCAAGGTTGGCACATGATGCGCCGGAAAGGAGTCAAGATGAAACAAGTAGCCAAGCGCGGGTTCTTTCACCGCAAGGGGCGGGTTGGCATGAAGAAGCGCCGCTCCAAGACGGGCAGTGTTCTGCTGTTCCTGCTCATCTTCCTGCTGGCGGCCTTCATGGCGTTCCCGCTGTATTACACGGTCATTCAGTCCCTGAAGCCCATTGAGGAGATCTTCCGTTTCCCGCCCACGCTCTATGTGAGCCGTCCGGTGATGGACAACTACGGCGAGATGTTCCGCATCCTGGCGAACATGTGGGTGCCGCTGTCCCGTTATCTGTTCAACACGCTGCTCATCGCGGTGCTGGGTACGGGATTGCATGTGCTGGTAGCCGGCATGGCTGCCTACCCGCTGGCCAAGCATAACTTTCCCGGCCGGAACCTGATTTTCGGCGTGATTATGCTGGGCCTGCTCTTCGTCAACCAGGTGACCTTCGTGCCCTCCTTCGTCATCATCGCCAAGCTGGGCATCCTTAACACCTATCTGGCATACCTGCTGCCCAACATCGGCGTGTCCCTGGGTCTGTTCCTGATGCGCCAGTTTATCTCCCAGCTGCCCGACAGCATGCTGGAGGCTGCGAAGATCGACGGTGCCAACGAGCATCGGGTGTTCTTCAGCATCGTGTTCCCCAGCATCAAGCCGGCGGTCATCACGGTCATCATCTTCCAGTTCATCAACCTGTGGAACGGCCTGCCCTCCGATGTCGTGTACAACGAGGAGCTCAAGTCCCTGACCCAGGCGATGTCCCAGATCACTGCGGCCAATGCCTACGCGCGCTACGGCCCGTCCATGGCGGCGTCGGTGATCATGATGATCCCCCCCATTGTGATTTTTGTGTCCCTGCAGAGCAAGGTAATCGAAACCATGACCAGTGCCGGCATCAAGGGTTAACCGGAGGAGGCGAGAAAAATGCGAAAACTGATAAAGGTCGTCATTCTCTCCCTGCTGCTGGTCAGCTTTGCAGCTGCGGCGCTGGCGGATGTTCCCTATGCGTCCTATTCCTATGATGAATGGGATCGCTCCGTATCTGCGCCTGTGGGCTATACGGTGGAAAAGACCGTCTACGGCGCAATGACATCCTCCGGCGCCTGGAAGGAAGCTCAGGATCTGATCACCACGGCGGACGGCCGCATCCTGGTGGCGGATACCGGCAACAACCGTATCCTGGAATACGATGCGTCCTTCAATCTCCTGCGGACGATCACCGAATTCCAGCGGAATGGTCAGCCCATGGCAGTCACCGGCCCCACCGGTTTGCATGTGGATGCGGACGGCAAGCTCTATGTGGCCATGTCCAGCGCCGCCCAGGCCGTGATCGCAGACCTGCAGACCCTGGAAACCACGCTGGTGATCGAGAACCTGGAGCATGCCCTGCTGGGCAGCGACTTCAAGTTCGTGCCCGCCAAGATCGGCGCGGACAACGCCGGCCGCATCTACATCCTCAGCACCGGCTGCTTCTCCGGCCTGCTTCAGTTCTCCCCACAGGGCGAGTTCATGGGCTACTACGGCAGCAACAAGGTGGCTGTGACGGCGGAGGTCATCTTCCAGTATTACTGGAAGTCCATCATGACCGACGAGCAGCGTGCCAACATGACCAGCATTCTGCCGGTGGAGTATTCCAACCTCCACTGCGCGCCTGACGGTTTCGTGTACGCGTCCACTGTCGGTACGGAAACACCCGTCAATCAGATCAAACGCTTGAATCCCCTGGGCAACAACACCTACTTCGCACGGGGCGGCAAGGAAGTCAACTTTGGTGACGAAGAGCTGGCCTCTGTGAAAAACGTTTCCACCATGGTGACACTGCTGCCCACCTTTGTGGACGTGGTTACCACAGAGGACTGCGAGTTCATCTACGCGGTGGACCGTGCCTACGGCCGCATCTTTGAGCGCGACCGCAACGGCAACCTGATTTCCGTCTTCGGCGCATTGGGCAACCAGGAGGGCACCTTCAAGCAGCCTTCCGCCATCGCGCTGCTGAACGGCGATGTGCTGGTGCTGGACACCGGCAAGAGCAGTGTGACCGTCTTTGAGCCCAGCGAGTACGCAGCCCTGGTGCACGAGGCTGTGCAACAGTACAATGCTGGTGAATACGCTGCCTCCCGTGATGTGTGGCTGGAGGTGCTGCGCCGCAACACCAATGCCACCCAGGCTTACGCCGGCGTGGGCCGCGCACTGCTGAAAGAAAACCGCTATGATGAAGCCCTGGAGTACTTCAAACTCGGCGACAGCCGCGAGGAGTATTCCCAGGCATACCGCATCGTCCGCCTGAACGTCATCCGTGACAACGCCCCCTGGGTGGTGTGCGCGGTGGTCGTCGCGGTGATCCTCTTCAAGCTCCTGGGCTTGCTGCTGCGCAAGCTCGGCTGGAAGAAGGGGATGATCGCCGATTTCGGCGGCATGCTGCTGGGTAAGGTGCATCTGTCCCGGAACACCGTGTTCCCCAAGGTGCTCTTCCATCCCTTTGACGGCTTCAACCAGATCCGCTTTGGCGGCTCCGTAGCCCTGTGGCCCTCGGTGATCATCCTGGTGCTGTATGTCATTGCGACGATCTACCAGTTTGTCGGCACGGGCTATCTGTTCAACCAGAACAACATTGCGGATATCAACCTTTGGCTACTGCTGGCCAAGTCCCTGGGCGTGGTAGCGCTGTTCATCGTGGCACAGTGGTCCATGGCCATCCTGACCAATGGCAGCGGCCGCTTCAAGGATATCATCGTTACCGCCTGCTATTCGCTGGCGCCCTACACCGTGGGTCTGCTGGTGGGCACCTGGCTAAGCAATTTCATGATCATGGACGAAATGTACGCCGAGTACATCATCCTGATCGGTCTGGCCTGGAGTGCGATGCTGCTCCTCATCGGCACGATGGTGATTCATGAGCTATCCTTTGCAAGGGCGCTGGGCTTCCTGGCGCTGACGGTAGCGGCCATGGCGGTAATCCTGTTTGTCCTGGTTCTGTTCTACACGCTGCTGATGCAGCTGCGCACATTTGGTTACACGCTCTATGTTGAGCTCGTGTTCCGCATGTAAAGGAGGCGCGTTGACGATGAAAAAGTTCCTGATTCTTCTTCTGCTGTGCCTCCTGCCCGTCATGGCATTCGCTGAAGTGATCCTGGTGGCTGAAAATGACCGCCTGGAGCTGCACTACGACACGGTGGAAAGCCAGATCATCCTTAAGGACAAGCTGACCCAGGAGGAATGGCGCTCCACCCCCGACGATATTGCACAGGACAAGCGCGCTACCGGCGTGAACAAAATCAACCGCCAGAGCGACCTGATCGTGCAGTATCACAACACCTCCTATGTGACCGACCAGGTCAACAGCTATACCGGCGCGATCAAAAAGGGTGACTTCACCTGGGAGTTGATCGAAAACGGCGTGGCGATCCGTTACTACTTCCCCAAGCAGGGCTTCGTGATCCCGGTGCAGTACGTGCTGGAGGAGGATTGCCTGGCCGCTTCCATCCTCTCTGAAGGGATTGAGGAGGAGGTCTGGGAGGATCCCGATACCGACCCGGAAAAGAAGCAGTCCGTCATGAATGTGGCGCTTCTGCCCTTCATGGGCGCTGCGGGCAGCGATGACGAGGGCTACCTGATCATCCCCGACGGCAGCGGTGCGCTGATCCACTTCAACAACGGCCGCACCGGCGCTGCGATCTACCAGCAGGACGTCTACGGCCGTGACGATGCGCTGACCATCCGCAAGGTCGCCACCACTACCTACGATGTGAATATGCCGCTCTTCGGCATCGTCCGCAATGGCCGTGCCCTGATGGCAGTCGTGGAAAACGGCGACTATCAGGCGCAGCTCAACGCGATGGTGAACGGCCAGCTGACCGGCTACAGCAATGCCTACTTTGCGGTCCAGTACATCCACATGGAAGCCAACACCATCATGCCCGGCTCCGAGCACAGTACGGACGTGATGCTGCCCACCAATACCTTCCGCGACATGGGCAACTTCACCGTGCGCTACTATCCCCTGGCGGCGGAGAACGCCACCTACGCGGATGTGGCTGCGGCCTACCGTGCTCAGCTGGGGCTAAAGGAATCCATTGCGGATGCGGCTACGCAGCAGCTGGAAATGGTTGCATCGATTCCTTCCATTGATACCTTCCTGGGCGTGCCCTATGAGAGCGTCCGAGTGCTGACCAGCTATGAGCAGGCTGCACAGACGCTCCGTGACTTTGCTGCCGAGGGCTTGAATGATCTGACGCTGCGCTATACGGGCTGGTCCAAGCAGAGTGTACGCGGCAAGATGGTCACTGGTCTTGATCTGGACAATCGTCTGGGCGGAAAGAAGGCCTTCGATGGTCTCCGTCAGGCGGTGAAGGAAACCGGTGCGGAAATGGTCCTTGCTGTCGACCTGATTGACATCTACGAGGACGGCAATGGCTACTGGTCCCTCTTCGCGGCGACGGACAGCGTCAACAGCACCGCCAAGCAGGTGCCGGAGTTCCTCCAGAGCACCGGCTGTCAGGATCCCGAAGGCAAGCCTTGGTACCTGCTCAGCCCTGACAAGGTGCCTGAGGCGGCCCGCAAGCTGGCGGAGAACCTCTCCGGCCAGGTGGACGGTGTTTCTCTGAGCATGCTGGGCAACACGGTCTACTCCAGCTTTGGCAAGACGGGCATTTCCCGCACATCCGCCGGTATGTACTGGCAGCAGGCGCTGGAAACCCTGTCCGGCAAGATTCAGACCCTGTCTGCAAAGACAGCCTCTGCCTACGCTTTCCCCTACATTGAGCAGGTGGATGCGACGCCCTGTGCTTCCAGCCGCTTTGAGGTGACGGACATGGAGATCCCCTTCTACCAGATGGTGACCCACGGTGCCATGGTCCTCTATACCGAGCCAGCAAATGAGGATGGCAATGTCCGTAAGGCACTGCTGCGGGCCATCGAATATGGCATGTATCCCTCCTGGCGGGTGATCGCCGGGGATACGGCACTGCTCTCCGGTACGGATTATGCCTCCTGGCATGCTGCGTCGCTGGATGCATGGCGCGAGGAAATCAAGAATACCGCGGCCTGGATGGCGCCGCTGGGCGTCTATGCAGGCATGCAGATGACCGGGCATGAGCAGGTGACGGCAACCCTTTCCGCCACAACCTATGCCAACGGTGATATGGTGCTGGTGAACTACGGCAGCGAGGATGCAGAGCATCTGGGCGTCACGGTTCCGGCACTGGGCTACGCGATCAAGGAGGTGAGCAAATGAAGCGCATGGGCTATGAGACCAAGAGAAAGTGGTATGGCTTTTCCTTCATCCTTCCCTGGCTGATCGGCTGTACGCTGTTCTTCATCCTGCCCCTGATCCAGACCTTCGGCTACGCATTCCAGTCCCTGCAGGCAAGCCCCACGGGTTTCACTGCCACCGATGTGGGCTGGCTGAATTTTGAAAACCTCTTCTTCAAGGACGCTGACTTCCTGCCCGCCTTGGTCACTTCTCTGGGCGAGCTGGTGCAGGTGCCGCTGATCCTGGTGTACAGCCTCTTCTTCGCGGTGCTGATCAAGGACAAGTTCCCAGGCCGTACCTTCATGCGTGCGGTGGCCTTCATGCCGGTCATCATTGGCTCCGGCGTGCTGATGCAGATTCTGAAGGAGGACGTGTTCTCCTCCGGCGTGCGCGGAGGCTCGGCGAATACCTACATCTTCAATGCAGGCAGCATCGCAGAAGTCATGGCGGCCATGGGTCTGGGCCAGGGCATCATCAATTTCGTCAACGATATCATCAACCGGGTGTTTGACCTGACCTGGCGCTCCGGCGTTCAGATCATGCTGTTCCTGGCCGGCCTGCACAGCGTGCCCAACTACCTCTACGAGGCCTCCTCCCTGGAGGGCGCGGGTTCCTTCGCCCAGTTCTGGAAGGTCACGCTGCCCATGCTGACCCCGATGATATTGCTGAACACCATCTACTCGGTGGTGGACATGATGAATGATTACAGCAATGCGATCATTCAGCGAATGTATTCCACCATGTTTGAACTGGTCAAGTTCGGCTATGCCAGCGCGATGTCCGTGGTGTACTTTCTGGTCATCATGGCGGTGCTGGGCGTGGTGGCGCTGTTCATCAGCCGGTTCGTGATTTACCAGGAATGATGAAAAGGAGGAAATGACATGAAGGCTGGTCAAAAGAAGCTGGGCGCCAAGGTGCGCATGCAGCGTACCGGCAAGCTGCTGGGCAGGATCGTGTTCTACGTGGTCTGCCTCTGTCTGGCGTATCAGCTGCTCTACCCGGTTTTATACATGATCTCCATGTCCATCCGTGAGCCTTCGGACATGAACGATCCTTCCATCATCTGGGTGGCAAAGCATTTTACACTGGATAATTTCGCCGATGCAATCAAGTCTATGAACTTCTGGAACGCCTTCCGGGTCAGTCTGACGTTGTGCATCGTATGCGGTGTGCTGGATGTGTTCTCCTGCGCGATTGCGGGCTACGGCTTTGCCCGCTTTGACTTCTGGGGCAAGAAGGCGCTGTTCGTCCTGGTGATCTTCACCATGGTCGTGCCTACGCAGACGCTGGTGCTGCCCTTGTACATGCGCTGGCGCTATGCGGATTTCGGCGGTATTGTCGGGCTGTTCAACGAGCAGGGCTTTGTGAACCTGATCGGTACACTCTGGCCGCTGATTATCCCCGCAGCACTGGCGATGGGCGTGCGCAGCGGTCTGTACATCTTCATCTACCGGCAATTTTTCATCAATCTGCCTGTGGCACTGGAGGATGCCGCCTACATCGACGGCGCAGGCCCCTACCGCACCTTCTTCAGCATCATGCTGCCCAACATTAAGAACGCCATCATCACGGTGTTCCTCTTCTCCTTCGTATGGAACTGGGGCGAGTACTACCTGTCCAAGCAGTTCCTGGGTTCCACGGACCGGTCGATCATGGTGGCGCTGTCCGCCATCCGCCGCGACCTGGCGAGCTTGTCCTCCCTGGCGGGCACGCAGATCGGCTCCAACCCCGAGAAGGTCGCCACCCGTGTCATGGCCGGCTGTCTGCTGACGGCTGCGCCCATGCTGATCATGTTCATCTTCACCCAGCGCTTTCTGGCGGACAGCATTGAGCATATCGGCATCAAGTAATCCCGTGTTCCTGTGAATTTAGGGCGGAAAGCCTTAAAGAATAAAAAAGGAGGTATCCCCATGAAGAAGTTCCTGTCCCTGTTCCTGGCCCTGGTCATGATGGCCGCACTGGTTCCCGCTGCGATGGCGGAGGAGACCATCACCATCATCTGGCACACCACCAAGGAAGTCTACGAGAATAATCTGGCTACCAACCCCGACACCACCTTTGACGCTGTTTGGAGCGTTGTGCCCGCCTTCGAAGAGAAGTACGGCGTGAAGGTTGACGTCCGTGCGGTTGCCTGGGGCGACATGCTGTCCACCGCTGTGAGCATGGTCAACAACGGCGAGTCCGTCGACCTGGTGCAGGCGAACGACCAGTCCTTCCCGGTCTATCCCGCCCGCAACATGCTGCTGCCCATCTCCGATTACGTTGACGTGAACGATCCTGTCTTCACCGCCAGCGCCACCAACGCCTTCACCTTCGGCGGCAAGCCCTACGCTGTGGGCGCTGTGGCGACTCCCGTTGTCCTCTACTACAACGTTGATCTGTTCGAGAGCAACGGCATCGACCTGCCCCGCGACCTGTACGAGGCCGGCGAGTGGGATTGGGAAGCCTTCCGCAAGGCTGCCATGGCCCTGACCTTTGACTCCGACAACAACGGCGAGAACGACGTGTTCGGCTTTGGTTTCTGGGATACTGACTATGTGCACTTCCTGGCTTCCAACGGCACCTCCAACCTGATCTACAATGCGGACGGCACCATCTCCACCGGCTACCTGACCGAGGCTGGCATCGAGACCATGACCTTCCTGCAGAACGCCTACACCGTGGACAAGTACATGTACGCTTCCGCTTCTGGCGATGACTTCGTGGCTGGCTTCAAAAACGGCAAGCTGGGCATGACCTTGGAATATGGCTTCGCTTACATGAGCAAGGCCCTGAACGGCGACTTCGACTTCGAGGTTGACTGGGTTCCCATG
>ERZ772893.3342-NODE-3342-length-11405-cov-2.420441_pt1 | contig 11405 bp, 8 predicted proteins | sample MGYA00511482_ERZ772893 | MGnify/ENA primary metagenome ERZ772893 (study PRJEB29015, sample SAMEA2737687) | human gut metagenome | biome: human gut; feature: human-associated habitat; material: faeces | place: China | collected 2012 ...
ATAAAAACGTAAATCCGTGGTCGCAGAAAATTTATGAGGTGTAGTCCACAATTTAAAAAAAGTGTCCTGCACAATATCCTTCGCCACCTCACTCTCCACATATTTACAAGCGATGGCAAGCAATGTATGAAAAAACTCTTCATACAAAATTTTAAACGCTTCTTCATCCCCCTGAAAAATTCGTTTAGCTAATAATCCATTGTCCTTATTCATTCTACACCTTCACATTCTAAATGCAAAGATATGACTTTATTTTATACAGACAAGAGTCGCCCGAAATTCCCGGCCGACTCTTCTCGAAATTCATGCTACACGATATTTTATCTTCTTTTTCTTCTGATTAAGAACACAATACTCCATGCCATTATTGCCAATGGAATAAGCCAAACAAATAAAATTTTCACCCAAACCATCATATTCTGAGAAAACAACTCCTCGAAAGCCTTGTTCTCCAAAAGATCTCTTGCCATAGTGCAATTTATTCACGACATCTCCTCCACAAAAGTAAACTATTTGTCCCATTTTTCAAGAAATCATTAAAATATTTCAACGAAAAGAGGAGTTATCTCTATATTTTAAGATAACTCCCCCGAAAACAACAATTAAGATGATAATTAACTACTTTTCAAATAATTCCTTCAACTTCGTATCCAACCACCCGCCACGGGCATTCGTCAGCACGATTTTACCTTGCGGATCGATCAGGAAAGAACTTGGCACCCCGCTGATCCCGTATTTCTTCACGATAAAACCGTCAAATCCTTCTCCTTTATCGCAAACCTGCAACCAAGGCATTTGCTCCTGTTCCAAAGCCTTCTTCCACTGCCCTTTATCAGCATCTATCGACACGCTCACAATATCAAATCCTTTCGCATGATACGCCGAATAAGCATCTTTCAGATGAGGAATATCCCCCCGGCAAGGCCCACACCAAGAGGCCCAAATCTCCAACAAAGTATATTTACCGGGCTTTATCACGTCAGACAATCTTATCTCCTTACTCTCCTTATCCAACATCTCAATATTGATCGCCCACGTAAACCGGAATATTATTCAATCGTTCGGCTAGAGCCTTCCCTTTGGCACTATTCCGCGATGCCCCCGACAACAATGACAACACCTTTTCAATCTCACCCCGCCCATATTTCGTTATCGACAAAGTTCCGGCAACATATAGTGCCACCGGAGAATCCGGATTCTCTTTGATAAAATTTACCTTGTAACGATAAATCTCGTCCTTGCAATTCTCCAGCTCCTCCAAAGCATCATAAGCCGGTTGCCTGTTCTTACGTCCCAGATCATCCGCTTTCGCGTAATAATAAGCGACACGATACTTCTCGAACAACTCAGAATTTAACGTTGACAACGGCTCTAACCCTTTGTCATAACTCACGTACAAATCATTCGTCGGAGACCCCGTGATTTTCACGCAAGCCGGAACTGTTTTCGTTATCTTCGTGGGTAAACTATCATAAGGAGCCTCCAACATCATGGATGAATTATCGACAAAAACCGGTAACTTCACCGTACTTTTCCAATCCCCCCGCTTGTCATCATTTTTGTGAATCGTGATACAACGCATTTCAGGCGTATCAACCCTCCCGCTAAACTCGAACTCTCCATTTTTAATTACCGTACTATCATAAATATGCCTGTACTGCGAAAGATCAGTGAGAAAAACTTTCACTCCTTCGCCTCCTCCAACAATCCTTCCCTTGATCTTAAAACCGTCTGCACGACACTCGTTCACGCTTAAAACTAGTACAACCAAAACGTATATTATTTTCATACCACCCCTTATTTATTATACTTTTCCAACAACGGGGTAATCACATCTTTCTCCGATGGACGAGGAGCAGAAGCTGAAATAATCTTGAAATCTTTATCGATCAACAAGAAACGAGGAATTCCTGTAATATCCCAGCCTGTCCGGACCAACGGATCCTTTGAAAACAACTCCAACACTTTCCCATGATCAGCATCTCCTTTCAATTTATTTAACCAAACTTCCGTGTTATCATCTAAAGACACGCCAACAAACTGAACATTCGGGTACTTTTTGCTCAACTCATTAAAGAAAGGCATTTCTCCCAAACAAGGCATACACCAAGTCGCCCAAAAGTCAATAAACAACACCTTCCCTTTATAATCACTCAATTTTCCCTCTTTCCCGTTCATATCCACAACAGCAAAATCAATAGCCGGGCGTCCTTCCATCAATTTCGCCCTTTTTTCCAACCGTCCTAGAAAAGCCTGCTTAAAATCAGCATTTTTCAACTTAGAGCCGAATGCATGTAACTCATCATAAAGAGATTGCGTCATCTCCTCATTCATTCGATCCCCGGTCACGTAAGCATCATTTAACTCTTTCAACCGTTGTGATTTCGGAAAATCAAAAATAGAAGCATCCATATCATAACAACTCAGCAACACATCTCTCACCACGGCAACCTCCAAATACTCATCCTTAGCAGAAATCTCTTTCAATATTGGATTTATATATTCTCGAATAGACTTGTTAAAATCATTAGCGACCTTTTCTCCCTCTTCCCGTGTTTTACAATCTTTCAACAGATCAGAATACCATAAATATGCCATATAACTATTGGCAACATCCGCCTTGATACGCATCATTTCCAACTCCACAAACTCCTTACTCGCATTCGGCAATGCCTTCAATTCTTTCTCCCGTTGGGCAGCCCGCTCATCAATATATTTTTTCGTCTCTTCGAAACTACCTTTCACATTTCTCCCCGCCTCTAAAAATGATCCCGCCTTTGGGAACAAACGTCCTTTCATATAGTTATTCACGCCCGCACCTTTTCCCTTAAACCAACTTTGTGGTTGAGACGTTCCTAGATACACTTCCATATCATCCCCCGGAGTCAAATACAGCGTGTTCCGTCCTACCGAATAATATCCTGGCTTTTTCAAGTCAAAAGAAAAATCAAAACTACCATCTTTATTCACCGTGATTTTTTGACTCCACTCCTTAGATAATTCACCTGCAGCACCATCAAAATCCATAGATACCACATTAGCCCCGAACTCTTTCAAAGAACCATGCAACCGCACGTTCTTCCCCATCCCGTGGCTGGCAACACCAACCACGAGTAGGAACAATAACAATACATTTTTCATACAATACAAATTTTATAAAACCGAATTTTTATTCTTTAAACAATGCCGCCAACTTCTCGTTCAACCATCCCCCACGTGTGCTAATGACTCGCCCTTCCTTATCAATCAACACGCATGAAGGTACACCGTTAACACCAAACAAATCCATACATTCTTTCTTATAACCTTTCCCGTTTGCTCCACAAACCTGATTCCAAGGCATACCTTCCTCTTTTACTGCTTTCTGCCATGCCTCCATATCATCGTCGATAGAGATACTAACCATTTCAAAACCTTTTTCATGATAGCGCTGATAAGTCTCTTTTAAATGAGGAATATCTGCCCGACAAGGTCCACACCAAGATGCCCATAATTCTACCAACGTATAATGTCCCTTTTTTAATAGCATTGACAACTTTACTGTCTGTAAATCTACATTCAACACATCAAAATCAGGCAACACATCTCCCACGTAAAGCGGCTGTTCCAATAAAGCTTTCATAGCTTGTTGTCCCATCGGGGTAGCTTTCACGTTTTCCGGTAAAAAACCAACCACTTCTTTCGCTTTATCTCTATCGTAAGCTCTTACCCGTAGATTTTTTGCCACATATAAAGCTACCGGAGACTCCTGATGTTGCCGGATAAATTCAACACCCACGGCAAAAACACTATCACGCATAGCATCCATCCCCCTCACACAACGGAACACATCATCTTCCGTCCCTTTTTTATAATAATAAGCACGACGGTAAGCATCAAACAAGCTGTCATCTTTTACAACAAAAGGCGTTACCCGTTCTTTATATTTCGCATATAAATCATGAGCATGAGAACCTTCTACACGCAAATTACCCGGTACTTTTTTCTCTAATTTTGAGAGTAGCCCTGCAAAAGGTAAAGAAACCCGAATAGTAGAATTTTCCACATATATCGGTAACTCCATGATCTTATCCCATCCATAAATTCGTTGCGACGGATCTTTAAAATAAGTAATACTACGTAATTCCGGATAATCCACTTTCCCTTTAAACTCAAACTTTCCTTTTTTCAACTGTACACTATCATAATACACAGTCTGCCCGGTATTCGTTAAATATACCCATTCATTTTCCGGTGCACCTTGAAATTCTCCTTTTATCACGAATCCTTCAGGCTTACTCTGGCATCCTACTAGAGACAGTAAACCCCATATAATAATTATCCACTTCATCTTAATACCTTTTTTAAATAAATACAAAATCAGCTATTTCTCCAAAATCAGAATATACCTGTGTTGCCGGATAAGTTACACTATTAGCCCCAACACTACCGGTTGATGACAAATTCAAGATAACAAAATCACTCTTGCCATTTCCCATATCAAAAGAAACTCCTAAACTACGTTGCAAATCAAACTCATAGGCTGCAAACTCTCCTTCTCCTGGAGCCTTTCTCTTGGCAAATTTCATTTTCGTAGCCTTTCCCCCCGTATGAGTATAGATTGCAGTAGCTTTTCCTCCGGCCTGTTTAAAGTCTAAACGATAAACCGTATTACCCGATGCGTAAAAAATAATACCACTATAAGGCGGAGTGGAAGCAAAACAAGCATTTTCATCTAATCCTTTAGGTAAATCAATTTGATAATAAGCATTAAAAGAGGCATAATCAGCATAAGTAAACCCTCTTGGATTAAATTCATAAACAAAACATTTATCATCACTTTTAGCCAAACCATAACCATACACACTTGTCCAACTTTGATCAAATTGATATCCGGTTCCCACGTACAACACTTTTTGATCCGGAGCTAACTTGTTAGGATCAGCTCCCGTAGCATTACCATCTCGAACCGGAATAGATTGAATCAAATCACTATTTTCCTCGCTCTCATTAAAGTACAAAGGATCATACTTCTTCACGCCTAACCCATCACTTTTATTGTAATAAAATGCAAAACGATGTCCGGCCTCATCATACAACAAAGCATTGTTAATAACTTTAGATGCCAAGGTAATCTTCACATCACCGGTCAACCCGCTTCCCGGTTTATACACTTTACCGGCCCTAGGGATCTGATAAAGAACTCCATTGGACAACAAAAGAGCACTGGCACTTCCATCACCATCCATCATCTCCACATGTTGGAAATCAAAACCTGCTTGAGCCATCGGGGCAACCATTCGAGACAAACTATCCTTTTTCTCAAATTTTTTCCATTGACAATAAACTCCGGCCTCTTTGGCAACATCAGTAAGCACGTAAAACATATTCCAGCCGCTCCCGGTTCCATAATATTTAACCGACGTTGTATATTGTCCCAAACAAAGTGGCTTACCTGTCAATCGCTTGCCTGATTCTTTATAATAGGCATCTTCATTCACCACGATATCAGCACCGATATATTCAATCGACCCCAATTCCGTCTGTCCGTTTTTACTATGTAAAACCATCCAAGTTCCATCATAAGGTTTGATCAACTTGATCGTCGTATTTACCGGATATTCAATTCCCGTTACCTTGTCAAACACATTTAAACGAAAAAAATGCTCGTATTTCAAATTTTTCTCTTCCGGGTCTATATGAAAACGTAAACTAGGTTCTATACTCACAGTGTCAAAACCTTCACGATCCGCTAAACCATAGAAATTATGATTGATCGTAGAATATAACCAAACATAACTCAAATTTTCATCGTCCTTTTGTAAGAGCTGTGACAGCCGGGGAACAATAGTAAGCGTGGTATCCTTGTCCAAACGCACGGAATACAACTCATCCAATTCAACTGCTACCGTATTAATATCTTCATAATCATAATTTCCCTTATCATCATAACAAGACACAAACAGTAACAAAGCCAGTATATAAATTAATCTTCTCATAATTTCTTATTTTTAAAGTAATTCTGAAATATCAGGAATCTCAATCCATTCACCCGTATTTTCATCTATCAAGGGTGCATTATCAGGATCTGCTTTATACTCTTCAAAATCCATGTAGAAACCATTCGAGTAAAGAACATCATAAAATTGATTCGTCATAGTCCATTCATTCAATACCGTACCTCCGTATTTCGTGATCAAATAACGAGCTTTCGTCTCGCTATAATCTCCAAAAAACATCGCGTAATATCCATCCCATTCTTCTTGAGAAGATCCCCACAATTCCAAATTAACAGAATTTTCTACCCTCAATTCAAAAGTTTGTCTTTCGGCAGTCCCCGCTTTAAAATCCGATTTCTCGTAATCAAAAGTCAGATAGGCAGAATATTCCGTATTTCGTTTTTCCGGACGTTTTATCAAAACTTTAAACACGGCAACACCCGTGTCTGCCGGGACATAATACTCCTCCGGACATACAATCTCCAATGTATTATCGCCTAACTTTTTCGTGGTAAACGCAACCTTTCGAGGATGATCTGCGGGAACTCCACTTATTTTAACCCCTACCAGAAGAGTATCCAATAACAAAGAATCTCCACGAGGATTAATCCCAAAATTTGTCTCATAATGCAAATATTCTGTTTCATCCACCCAATACGGTTTCTTATCTTTACCTAAATAATAATCAGCCATAAAATTAATCTCGTTTCCCTCTCCATATTGCACCATCTCGTATTCCTCACAACTCTGAAAAAAAAATAACGTGATTAAAACCTGTAATATAATTGCCAAATTTTTCATAATTCTCTCATTTTATCAGTAAATACAACATTCACGATGTCTTAATTTGTTTTACCAAATAAAGTTTCATTATCCGGCCAAGAGAACATATAATTACTTTCAGCCATTTGGTTCACAGGGCAATGCAGAAATGTCGTGTAAGCATGACGCTTATAGAAGAAAAACAATTGCCCCTCCCCGTAAAATTCCTTGCGGTACTCTTTTTCAATCTCATCCAATCTGTTAGCTTCCGTACAAACAACCGGATCTACCCCGCGTATATTTCGTACTTTATTCAAAAACTCAGCCGCTTCACCCGGAGTTGCCGCACATTCCGCCAAAATGTAATACATTTCAGATAAACGTATTAAAACAACGGTTCCTTCCGTGGATGCCCACAAGTTTTCTTGCTTATATTTCCGCATTTTGATTCCGTTTGTTCCGTAATCAAATCCAACTCCCTCTCTGATTCTCAAATCATTTGTCCCATCATTAGCCACATCAAACATTTCATTCAAGAAACTCTCCTTGACAATCAAATAAGAAGTACCATTGGTTATATCCGTCACTTGTTGGTCAAACTTATCCACGTAAACAGAGAACACGATCTCTTTTGAACGTAAAACATCTGTTGCATCCCCTATCAGATCGAAATATTTCCCGTCAATAACTTGATTCGCATAATTAACCGCCTCGGTCTTGTTTCCTGCATACAAGTAGACTCTCGCCAACATCGCTTTCACCGCATACAAGTTCATCCGTTTGTGACGATACTCCAAAAAGCCATCTTTTCCCGTTCCACTATTCCCATCTTCTGTTTTTGGAAATTCAAAATTCAACGGATCTATATTGGTCAATAAAATTTCAGCTCTTTTCAAATCAGCAATAATACTATCCACCACCACGTTAGAAGGTTGCATCTCCTTCGGTTCCTGATTAAACTCCGTCCGATAAGCAATTCGTTTCGCAGTTGGGTTGTCTTTATATATCGGTCCGAACATCCGTAACAAATCAAAATGCAAAAACGCTCTCAAACCCAAAGCCTCCCCTTTAATAATTTCGTAATAATGCTCCGTGGTAAACACATCTCTGTTTTTATCACAGTAATACAACAAATTATTCAAATTAGCGATCACGTTATACATCTTCGACCAAATCGCTTCCGTGTAACTTTCCGTGTATGTAGATGGGAATGTATACCACAGGGGGTTCTCATAATTTGCCACTGCATTAATCTGGTAACGTTGTCCCAATATATCCAAGAAACCATAACTCAAATTTTTGGCATACAAATCAGTTGACGCCATCTTTATATACGCTCCGGTTAAAGCTTCTTTAAAACCTAATTCCCGGCTAAAAACCTCTTCTTCTTCCACCGTCGTTTTCGGTTTTACATCTAACCAATTCGAACAGGAGGAAAACAAGAACATTCCTAAACAAATGCTAACTATATACTTTTTCATCGTTCATCAATTTAAAAAGTTACATTCAACGACATGGACACTTGGCGAGAGAAAGGATAATCAATTCCTCGTTCCATCTTAATCGACGAGAACCGACAAATATCTTCCATATACACTCCAATTGTCGCAGCACTAATCCCTACCCGTTTAAGCCAATCACATTTCTGTCCATCCAACCGATAAGATAAATTTATAGTTGAAAAATAAAATTCATTATCATCCATCACGAAACGAGAACTCTCCTTCGTATCCATCTTAGCAATATTTCCATCTATTGCCTTAAAAAACACCTGATCTCCAGGATTTTTCCATCGGCTATACAGAGCTCTCCGATCCGCATTCATTCGCAAGTTAGCATTTTCCACCTTATCTATCAGCGTCTGGTTAAAAGTCTGTCCACCCCAATGATATTGGCCGGCAAGCGTTAAACTAAACCCTTTATAGGTAAATGTCGTTGAAACAGAACCCTGAAATTTAGGCTCAGTATCTCCAACCGGGACTTGATCGATTGCAGAATATTCATTTGTCAGTTGACCGTCTCTAGTCAAAAATACCTCCCTACCGGATTGAGGATCTATACCCATCGAGCGAACTGCCCAAATCGTAGTTTGAGAATAACCGTTCTCATAACGGGGTAAGGGACGTTTTTTACGTTTATCTTCTAAACCGGTAACATACGGGTCTTCAACCTCATCCGCAATTTCCATTTGTTTCTCGTTCATCACTTTCAAAGCATTAGAAATTTCCTCTATCCGTGATTTATTATGAGAACCGGTAAAAATCACGTTCCAATAAGCTTGTCTTGCAGGATCACTATATGGCATTAAACGTAATGTCACCTCGTATCCCTTATTAGAAATTCTTCCCAGATTCTCTTTCATTGTTGGAAATCCGACAGACGGAGCCATCGTGTAATCCAACAACGTATTTTTCGTATATTTCTCGTAGTACTCGAATCTTGCACTCAGAATATTATTAAACATGGTAAAATCCAATGATGCATTATAATTTTCTGTCTGTTGCCATTTTAAATCCGGATTTCCCAAACCGTATATCTCCGTCCCCACCACATCCGAACTCTTGTAAGTTTTCATCAAATTAGAATACGTGTACATCTGTAGAGATTGATAAGGAGTAAACCCTTGAGACCCCGTAATACCGTAAGTTCCCCTCACCACCAATTCATCAAAAATACCTAAGTTATTAATAAAAGGTTCCTTTTCCGCATTCCAACGTACTCCGGCAGACCAGAACGGGGCATAACGGTTATTTTTCCCAAACTCAGAAGATGCATTGACACTCATACTATAATCAAAAGCATAACGTTGTTTATAAGCATAATTCAAGGTCATCACGAAAGCTAAAGATCTAGCAACACTCTCGCTTCCTGATGTGTTCTTGTATTCCGTTCCCATGTACACTTCACTCAACTTATCATTCGGAAATCCCTTCATGGACAATGTAGTCGATTTTGTAGAATTTTCATTCACACTATATCGCAAATAAGCTGTCAACAAATGATCACCCAACCCTTTAGTATACGCTCCAGACAAACTTAATCTATATTGAGTTCCCTCTGTTTTAGTCCATTCATACAATCCTTTTTTAGCCGGGTCTTCCTCAAGAAAGAAATCATTATGCTGGGCAGAGTTAAACACCTCTACCGTTCCATCCTTCCGGGTTAGCGTAAAATCCAAACTTAAACGGAAATTCTCAAGCGGTAAGTACTCCACTTTTAAAGCCTCCCGAAGTTCAAAATTCCGGCTTTCATTCTTTGAATCAAACTGTGCATTCCACAAAGGATTTAAAGTTGGCGTACCATAATAAGCAACAAATTCATAATTATCACCAATACTATGATCATCCAATACTTGCTTAATATTTCCATGCTCATCAGTCTTACGATAATAAGGATTTATTTTCGTGTAATCTTGAAAACTTCCATAAGGAGAAACCCTAGTACCATTTGAATAATCCACAGTCAATTGATTATTAATCAAAATTTTATTATTCCGGTAATTCAAATCAATCTTTCCTGTTTTAGTATTTAAATCCGTTTCTTTCATAATACCGGGTGCCCATTTGGCTCCCAGATAAATTTTATAACGCAACGTATGGTCTCCCCCCTCCACGGTCAAGCCATGTCTATGAGAAAAGGCTGTCTTCACTGGTTCTGCCAACCAATAGGTATTCACACCCCGCATCACCTCTTGGCGAAGATTATTATAATAATTCATCAACCCCAAATTATCCTTTTCATCATAATACCCCGCCAACTCCTCTATTTCCAGCTTCTCTTTCGCATTCATCATGTCATAAACACTCAAATCCGGCCATTCCAGTTCGTAATTACCATTATACGTGAAACGTAGTTTTCCCGGTAGCGGGGCTCTTGTTTCCACGACTACCACTCCATTGGCAGCCTCTGAACCATAAATAACCGTCGCTGCCGCATCCTTCAACAATGTAATTGATTCCACTTGTTCCGGATCAAGATCCATGATCGTAGTTGCATCCACGCCAATCACTCCATCCAACACGAACAACGGTTGATTCGGACGAGTATTTACATCTCCACGCAACACAACCACGTCATCACTCTGGTAATTACCCATGCTAGCTTGTCCTCGCATTTGAAAATCCGGTATTGCATTTGGATTCGAACCGGCCAGATTACTCGCATTCATCCTAAAACCGGGATCTAACATCTCTAACGCCTTCAAGACATTACCGGAAGTCATTCGTTTAATCTCATCCCTAGAAACCCGTGTTGCTGATCCCGTAAACCCTTCTTTCTTACGAGTAAAGATACCCGTCACCACCACGTCTTCCAGATTTTCAGTTTGTTCCTCCATCACAACCTTCAAATCCTTCTTACCAGCTAGAATCTCTTTATCCTTAATATCAGCCAGTTTCACCTTTTGCGTCTCCATTCCGACAAAACGGAAAACAACCACCACATCCTTCAGCTCTTTAGGCAAAGGAAGACTAAACTTCCCATCAATATCCGTGGCACATCCCACCGTTGTCCCCTCGATAAGAACGGTTACCCCGGGTAGAGGGGCCCCACCTTTATCCACCACCTGCCCTTTCATCAGAATCGTTTTCTCTTCCTCCTTGGCTACAACCGCTTTCGGGGTAATCACGATCAGATTGTCAACCAACCGATAACCGAAACTCTCTC
>ERZ772893.3346-NODE-3346-length-11397-cov-13.396315_pt1 | contig 11397 bp, 9 predicted proteins | sample MGYA00511482_ERZ772893 | MGnify/ENA primary metagenome ERZ772893 (study PRJEB29015, sample SAMEA2737687) | human gut metagenome | biome: human gut; feature: human-associated habitat; material: faeces | place: China | collected 2012 ...
TCCGGCAGCGGCGGCAGCGGGTCCTCCCACACAAAGGGCGGCAGCAGCTGCACCGCCACCGTGGCGCGGGTGCACTCCTCGGTGAGCAGCAGGGCTGCAGGCGCGCCGTCCGGCTGGACGTGCAGGGTGCTGTACAGCAGCTGCAGACTGCCCTCGGCCAGCAGGCGGACATTCCCCTCCCGCCCGGTAGGCGAAAGGCTCAAATATTCCCGCGCCTCGTCCAGATAGATGTGCCGGGCCGGTGCCTGCACGCGGGCATACAGCGCAGGCAGCGCAAAGCGGCCCGCTTTGTCCAGTGCGTGCTGCAAAAGCAGGTAGAACTCGGTCAGTGGGTAGGCCGGGTCCGGCTGCGGCATCCCGAAGTCCGGCCGCGAAACATGTCCTCCACCCATGGGGAACCTCCTTGATAAATAACGCTGATGCGGTATTCTAAACATAGAAGGGGCGCTGACTGCAAGGGTCAGCTTTCCATCCCGTTTGTCAAAAAGATTGACCGCACAGTTTGGAAGCAGGGCGGTCAATCTTTTTTTGTTATCATCTTACCATATTCTACGACGCATTACAACACGCCCTATTGTAAACCCTGCTGCAACTTCATTGTTGACTATCTTCCCTCTGCCGCGTTATACTCGGCCACAGATGCCTTGTAAATTTTTAACAGAGGGGAATTCTATTCTATGAAAAACAAAAAACTGACCACCTATCAGATGGCCGTCACCGCACTGATGGCCGCCGCGCTGTGCGTGCTTGGCCCGCTGAGCGTGCCCATCGGGGCCATTCCCATTTCGCTGTCAAATTTTGTCATCTGCCTGACCGCATGGCTGCTGGGGCCCAAGTTCGGCACCCTGAGCGTGGCGGTGTACCTGCTCATCGGCCTTGTGGGCGTGCCGGTGTTCTCCGGCTACGGCGCGGGCATTGCCAAGCTGGCAGGCCCCACCGGCGGCTATCTGGTGGGCTACCTGCTGCTGGCCTTCATCGGCGGTCTGTTCATCGAAAAGAGCAAGGGCCAGCCGGTGATCTCCGGCATCGGCCTTGTGCTGGGCGATGCCGCCTGCTACGTGCTGGGCACCGCATGGTTCGTGTTCCAGATGCAGTGCGAGCTGGGCTATGCGCTTTCGGTGTGCGTGTACCCGTTCATTGCGCTGGACCTCGCCAAGATCGTGGTGAGCTGCATCGTGGGTGCACTGCTGCGCAAGCGTCTGGTACAGGCTGGCGTGCTGAAGCTGAAGGAGGCCTAACAGGTAAAGCAAAAGGGAGACTGCAAACGCAGCCTCCCTTTTTTATTTGTGATCCGTTATTTTACATAGCCAAGGGTCGCAGCCATCACGGCCTTGATGGTGTGCATCCGGTTCTCGGCTTCGTCGAACACGATGCTCTGGGGGCCTTCAAACACTTCATCGGTCACTTCCATGGCATCGCGGCCAAAGCGCTCGCCCATCTCCTTGCCCACGGTGGTCTTGTGGTCGTGGAAGGCGGGCAGGCAGTGCATGAACACAGCGTGCGGGCCTGCAATGTCCATCAGCTTCTGGTTGATCTGGTAGGCGGCAAGGTCGTTGATGCGCTCAGCCCACACCTCCACCGGCTCACCCATGGACACCCACACATCGGTGTACAGCACGTCGGCACCCTTGGCGGCCTTGGCGGGGTCCTCCTCAAAGGTGAGGGTGGCACCGGTCTCGGCAGCGATCTTCTGGCACTCGGCCACGAGGGCAGCGTCCGGCTGGTACTTCTTGGGTGCACAGGCGGTGAAGTTCAGGCCCATCTTGGCGCAGCCCACCATCAGGCTGTTGCCCATGTTATAGCGGGCATCGCCGAAGTAAACGAAGTTGATGCCCTTCAGATGGCCAAAGTGCTCCCGGATGGTGAGAAAGTCGGCCAGGATCTGGGTGGGATGGAACTCATTGGTCAGGCCGTTCCACACCGGCACACCGGCGTAGTGGGCAAGGTCTTCCACGATCTGCTGGCCGTAGCCGCGGTACTCGATGCCGTCGAACATGCGGCCCAGCACACGGGCAGTGTCGGCGATGGACTCCTTCTTGCCGATCTGGCTGCCGGACGGGTCAAGGTAGGTCACTTCCATGCCCAGATCGTGGGCAGCGACCTCGAAGCTGCAACGGGTGCGGGTGGAGGTCTTTTCAAAAATCAGGGCGATGTTCTTGCCTGCCAGCTGGTCATTGTGGCGGATGCCGGCCTTCTTTTTTGCCTTCAGGTCTGCGGCAAGGTCCAGCAGTTCTTCGATCTCGGCAGGGGTGTAGTCCAATAGCTTCAAAAAGCTGCGGTTCTTCAGACTCATTGTATATTTCCCTCTCTATGCAAGCATTCTTGAATATTTATTCAAGCTATGATTCTATTATAGTACGTTGCATCGGGAAGGTCAAGAGGAAGCTTACAGCTCCAGCTCTACCCGGCGTCCGGTGGGCTTATAGGGGGTCAGCCGGACACCGGCGTGCTCGAACATGAACCGCGCTGCAATGCTGGAATCGCTGTCGTGGTACTTGTCGCCGTAGTACACCACCTCGGCAATGCCCGACTGGATGATGGCCTTGGTGCACTCGTTGCATGGGAACAGCGTCACGTACACCCGCGCACCTTTCAGGTTATTGTGGGCGCTGTTGAGGATGGCGTTCAGCTCGGCGTGGCACACGTACATATACTTGGTGTCCAGCGGTGCGCCCTCCCGCTCCCAGGGCATCTCGTCGTCGCTGCAGCCAATGGGCATACCGTTGTAGCCCAAGGACAGAATTTTGTTTTCCGAGCTGACGATGCACGCGCCCACCTGACTGTTGGGGTCCTTGGAGCGCATGGCCGTGAGCAGCGCAATGCCCATGAAATATTCATCCCAGTTGATGTAATCCGTGCGTTTCATTTCGGTATGCTCCTTGTGCCTTTATTCTGCCTTTTATTATAGCGTATCGCTGTGGATTTTACAATAAACTTTGGCACTGCCGTGCAACTTGCACAAAACCTTGTCCCGAAGTTTGGCGCTTGATTCGTCAGAATTTTCAAACGAAATATTTAAAAATCATTTTGAGTGTGGTATTATCTTTGTAAAATATGCCACAAAAGCGGAGAGAATGCTCCGTGCGGCGGAAATGAGGGAAAAACCGATATGAAATACGCAAGCAACAACATCCGCAATATCCTGATTGCCGGTCATGCCGGCAGCGGCAAGACCACGCTCACCGAGGCGCTGGTCTATTTTTCGGGCGCTGCCGAGCGTATGGGCCGGGTCGAGGACGGCACCACGATTTCGGACTTTGACCCCGAGGAAGCAAAGCGCAAGGCCAGCCTGTCTGCATCGGTCGTCCCCGTGGAGTACGAGGGCATCAAGTACAACCTGATCGATGCGCCGGGCCTGTTCGACTTCGAGGCCGGTGAGTACGAGGGCATCCGCGCAGCCGAGAGCGTGCTGGTGGTGGTGTCCGGCCGCAGCGGCGTGACTGTGGGTGCGGAAAAGGCGTTCCAGCTGGCCCGCAAGAATGGCAAGGCTACCATGGTGTTCGTCTCCAAGTGCGATCTGGAGAATGCCAACTACTTCAAGATCCTTGAGGATATGAAGATCAAGTTCGGCTCCACCGTCTGCCCCTGCGTGGTGCCCGCCAAGCTGGACGACGGCACCCCCGTGTACATCAACCTGTTCAGCCAGAAGGCCTTCAAGTACGAGGGCGGCAAGCAGATCCAGGTGGACCTGCCGGACATCGGCCACCGTTTTCAGGGCCTGATCGAGGCCATGAGCGAAGCCATTGCCGAGACCGACGATGAGCTGATGGAAAAGTTCTTCGGCGGCGAAGCCTTCACCACCGAGGAGATCGTGGAAGGCATGCGCAAGGGCGTCAAGGACGGCCTGATCACCCCCGTGTTCTGCGGCAGCGCCGTGAACCAGCAGGCACTGGATATGCTGCTGTTCAACATGCACAAGCTGCTGCCCAGCCCGGAGCACGACGGTGCTACCCTGGCCGAGGATGCCAACGGCGAGCCCGTGGAGCTCCACTGCACCGAGGCAGAGCCCACCGCCGCCTATGTGTTCAAGACCGTGGCCGACCCGTTCGTGGGCAAGCTGAGCTACCTGCGCGTGGTCAGCGGCAAGGTGACTGCAGGCGAACCCCTCACCAACGCCCGCACCGGCGATGTGGAGAAGATCTCCAAGCCCCTCACCGTCATTGGCAAAAAGCAGGTGGACTCCGACGGCATCATTGCCGGTGACATCGGCGCAGTGGCAAAGCTGGTGAGCGCCAAGACCGGCGACACCCTGTGCGACGCTGAGCGCGTGGTCAAGCTGCCCGCCCCCGTGTTCCCCAAGCCCAGCCTGTTCATGGCCGTCACTGTGGCCAAGAAGGGCGACGAGGGCAAGATCAGCAGCGCGCTGGCCCGCCTGATGGAAGAAGACCCCACCCTGAGCTACGAGAACAACGCCGAGACCCATCAGCAGGTGATCGGCGGTCTGGGCGAGCAGCATCTGGACGTGGTGAAGGCCAAACTCAAGAACAAGTTCGGCGTGGAGATCGGGCTGGAAGCACCCCGCATCGCCTACCGCGAGTCCATCCGCAAGGCCTGCCAGAAGCAGGGCCGTCATAAGAAGCAGACCGGCGGTCACGGCCAGTTCGGCGATGTCGTCATCAACTTTGAGCCCTGCGACAGCGAGCAGGTCGTGTTTGAGGAGAAGGTGTTCGGCGGCAGCGTGCCCAAGAACTTCTTCCCGGCTGTTGAAAAGGGCGTGCGCCTTGCCGCCGAAAAGGGCGTGCTTGCAGGCTACCCCGTGGTGGGCCTGAAAGCCACCCTGCTGGACGGCAGCTACCACCCGGTGGACAGCTCCGAGATGGCCTTTATTATGGCCGCAAAGCTGGCTTACAAGGCCGCTATGCCGGAGGCCGGCCCGGTCATTCTGGAACCCATCCACACCCTGAAGGCTCATGTACCAAACGACAACACCGGCGATATCATGGGCGATGTGACCAAGCGCCGCGGCCGCGTGCTGGGCATGGAGCCGGACGAGGACGGCCTGCAGACCATCATCGCTGAAGTGCCGCTGGCAGAGCTTGCAAACTTTACCACCTTCATCCGGCAGACCACGCAGGGCCGCGGCTGGTTCACCACCGAGTTCGCCCGCTACGAGGTTCTGCCCGAGATGCTGGTGCCTGCCGTTGTGGAGCAGGCCAAGAAGCTGGGCAATCTGGACGAGAGCGCAGACGATTAAACGGTAAAAATCAACTCCCCCAGTCTGCTGCGCAGACAGCCCCCCTCACCGAGGGAGCTGGTAGAACCGTCAGGTTCTGACTGAAGGAGTTCCCACCGAAATACGACATCACCCCGACCCCCGTTGACACTTTTCCCTCTGTCAGCGGGGGTTTTTGCGGGCAAAAAGCTTGACAATGCGCAGTGATACGGTATAATAAAAATAGAAGGGGCGCTGGTCCTATCATGGTCAGCTCCTTACCCTGCAATCAAGATTGACCGCGTGGCTGGGAACCGTTGGCGGTCAATCTTTTTTGTTATCATCGTCTTTCTTCTGCGAAGTTTTTGCCATGACCTCAACGGTCAGACGAATCACATCCACGATCAGGCCCAGCAGTGTGAGAATGAACGTGAGCAGTGCGAGAGTCTCCAACAGAGTCATCCGACATCCCTCCCTTCGCCTTCAGGGCTCCGGGCGGTTTCCTTCAAAAAAGTTTCCTCCCGGACCCCCTGCTTCGTTCCATGTACAGGAAGAATCAGCGATTCGGGCAAGAGAGCATGACCACCGGTCGATACGATCAGCGCCTTATTTTCAGTATAGCATATTTCTCGACCCAATACAACAAAAAGCCCCCGGTACTGCGACTACCGGGGGCTTCGTGTTTTAGTGCTTGGGGAATGCCTTATTCCAGGTTTCGATCACGTTGAACTTCGGTGTCCAGCCTTCGGGCTTGAAGGTGTCTGCGCTCTTGGCCTCCATGATGCCCTGCTCCGCGCACCACTGTGCAGCCTTTGCCATGTCAGCGTCGGCCACATCCGCAAACGCGGGCTGTGCGGCGGGTTCGGGCCTGCCTGCATTGTTCCATACCAGCAATGCCAGCTGGCCGCGGTTTGCGGGGATGGCTGCACCCTCGGGCAGCAGTTCATTCAGGATCACCCGCGTCACCACCTCGTAGCCGCCCCACACGGCTGCGCTGCCAAGGACCACGGCGGCAATGGCACCGCCTGCGTCGCCTTCAGGTGCCCCGCCAATCTCGACAATGTCGCTGGGCAGCAGGGGCTTGTTGTCGTCTGTGGCAAGGTTCGGGTCAGGGTCCCTCTGGGTGCCCTGATACACCACGTAGATGCCGTCCCAGCCGACATCATCCGGGATGGCGGTGTAGTCAGCGGGCTTGTAGCGCAGGTAGGCGGTGGTGTACAGAACGCCCTGCGCGTTCTCGAAAGCCTCGACCAGTGCTCTGACCGCTTCTTCAGAGACGGGCTCCGTAATGGTCAGCCGCGCCCGTTTGGAGAAGTGGATAATGAAGCTGCTGTCGGGCACGCTTTTCAGCTTTACGTTGCCGCCGCTGAGCTTGATCGTGCGGCTGCTGGCTTCATTCTCCCTCGGCTTCAGCGTGTCGGCTTCCACCCAGCCGCCGCTGACATTGAGCTGGCTACAGTTGAGCGCCTCTGCTTCCATAACGCCGCCGGAGACCGTTATGTTGTTCGCGGACACGGTCTGGTCCTTTGCCGTCAGCCAGCCATTCGTTACGTTGAGATCTTTGGAAAGGATGCCAACGGGTGCCGTATTGTCTTCCAGATTCAGCACACCGCCGTTTACCGTAATGCTTGAACCTGTAATGGCGACGGTTCCATTGGCACTGGCATTCAGGGTACCGCCGCTCACCGTTACACGACCGTTTTCGCTGGCTTCGATGCCAAAGCCGCCGCCGCTGGCCGTCAGCTTGCCGCCGCTCACCGTTACTTGGCCGTTATGGCTGGCTTTGATGCCGATACCGTGTTCGCCGGTGGCAGTTGCGCACAGGGTGCCGCCGCTTACCTGTACGGTGTTGCCTAGGGCATAGATGCCGTTATCCGCAGCGGTCACGTTCACGGTGCCGTCTGTCACATCCAGCGTGCCGTTCCGAATCCGGATGCCGCTGGACAACGTATTGGTGGCCGTCAGGCTGCCGCTGCCCTTGATGGTGAGCAGCCCCGGGGTGCGGTCGGGCCAACCGCCGCCGTCGTCAATGTCGATGGCCAGCTTGTTGGTATTGTTGTGCGTGACCGTATTGCTGCCGTTCAGGGTGAGCTCGACATTGCCAGACGCAGCAAGGGTGTGCCTTGAATCGGCGTTGTATTCCATATGGGCATCCTGCAGCGTGGCATGGACCGTGGTGCCGTCATAACAGTTCAAACCGAGCGATTCGAAGCGGCCCGAAAGAACAGGGGCTTCGTCTTTTTGTTCGATATCCTCGCTGCCGCTATCCTGGATCGTCAAAATCTGGCCGTTGAGATCGGGGCGGTCGGGGTCCTCCACATTGCGGGTCACGGAGATCCACGCTTTTTCGCCGGTGGGGTATTTCTCCGTGTTGGACATATCCCACGTTTCGGCCAGTGCGGGCATGCACAGGCTCAGGGCCATGGCCCCCGCCACCGCCGCTGCGGCCAGCTGTCTTGCAAGCTTGCGTAGTTTCATGCAGATTGCCTCCTTTTTTCCCTCGTATTTTTACGGGGGGGGGTATGTATTACAGTACTTTGATTATCTCACACTTTACCGGATTTTGGAAGCAAACCTGCGTGAATCGCCCTAAAAAATGCGTGAATGAAGGGAGACCTGTCTGCTGGCACGCAAAAAGCACCGTCTTTTGTACGAGAAAATTTACAATTTACGCTGCCTTGGGAAATGCCTTGTTCCAAGTTTCGATCACGTTGAACTTCGGTGTCCAGCCTTCGGGCTTAAAGGTGTCTGCGCTCTTGGCTTCCATGATGCCCTGCTCCGCTTTCCCTCTGTCAGCGGGGCTTTTTGTTGTCATTTTTTCTCTGGTCCTCTAAAAATCTCCGCCATTTTTAGGCGTCTTTCCAATCCTGTCTGAATCCCTTGATAATACTTGATTTTTGTTGGGGGGGGGTAGAATAAAGAAGGGCGAGTCTTTTTTATCCACGATCCGCGCAGACACGATCCGCCCGCAAAAGTCGTATCAAGGAGGAATTTATATGAAAACGCGACTTATCAGCCTGCTGCTGGCATTCAGCATGGCACTGACATTTCTGCCTGTCGGGGCAGTCTCTGCATTTGCGGCGGAGACGGGCGATAATGAGCTCGACCTCACCCATGACACTGAGGTCAGAATCACAGAGACTGCCACCTATGATCTGCTGCCCTGTGAAAATGCACAGGGGCATCTTGTGATTGACGCCCCTGGAAGCACTGTGACGCTCAATCTCAAAGGCAACATTACGATTCAGTCACTCTCTACTTATTTTATTCAGGTAAAGCAAGGCACGCTTGTTTTTAACGGAGGGGACTACAAAATCGATTTCAACTCGACAGCCAAAGGCTTGATCCAGATTCAATCAGGTGCCACGGCGATTATTGAATCTGGAAATTTTGAAGGCAATGAGGAAATCATCAATAATGCCGGCAACGCAGTATTGAATGGAAGCGGTCACTATTGCACATCAAACACTACCGCGAATACCGATGTTGTTTACACCTTTGGCGGTTCCACTTTGACAATTAACGACGGTTATTTTTATTCTGAGGCAAACCATGTGATTTATGGGGCAAACCATAATAAAATCGTAATCAATGATGGAACATTCATCACTGAGGCTTGGAACAAATCCACGCTCAACTTATACGGTTCCGGTGAAGCAGAAATTCATGGCGGAACATTCAAAAGCATGTCAAGCGGTCGAGTTCTTGGCACATGCGGTGTTGTAACCATTGAAGAGCAGAATGGCAAAAGCATTCAGTTCGAGGGAGAGGGTACGCAGACGCTTGTTGCAATTATGGTACGTAAGGGTACAACATTGAATTTTAAGAGCGGGACTGTGAAATCCCCCAAGTCGGCCGCAATCGGAGGTGAAGGCGGCGAAACAATCAATATTACCGGCGGGACGATTCGTGACAGCCTGTACGGTGTAATTGTGCGCTATAACCCCACAGCAGTTAATGTCGGAGGAAACGTTGTTTTTGAAAATAACGTAAATGATATTTATCTGGCTAAAAAACATTCCGGCATAGATCAGCGGGTCACGATCACGGACGACTATAAGGGAACGGCATCGGTTGGTTTTGCGGAACCCGCTGAGAATCTTCCCGTTACTACGCTCACCAACGGTGAAAGCTATCAGAAAGATCTGAAGTTAACAAGTGTAGACCCCAACTATATTATTGGTTATAAACAAAATGAGGATGGAAGCGAGTACCGCTACCTTGAAAAGCGCACCGGCTACTTCGTGAATGTCGTATCCGGCACAGCATCCATCGACGGCGGCGTTACTGCACTGCCCCCTACAACACAGATCCATGACGGACTGAAGGTTACTCTGTCTGCCGCCCCGGCTCCTCAGGACGACTTGGAGTTTGAACAATGGGAGGTCTCCCCTGCCAGTGCTCTGTCTGATCTGACCAGCACAGGCTTTGATCTGACTGCAAGCAAAACATCTTTCCTCATGCCCACTCAGGACATCACACTGACTGCACAGTACCGCTCCAGCGCTCCCGCGATCGACGACGCCCCTGTCGACGCCTCTGTTGGCCCTGCCATCAGCACTGCGGTAACGATCATCGGCGGTGCACTGCTGGTGGGCGGGCTGCATCAGCTGGGCACCGAGCTGTGGCTGATCCATCATCTGCCCAAGGGTACCGCCATCCCGGAAACCCGCATCGAACTGGCCGAAGTGCTCTGGAAGGATGCCGGACAGCCTGCTCCTGCTGCCGAAGCCGCTTATACCGATATCGACACCGACGACACCGATGCACAGCAGGCTGCACAGTGGGCAATTGAAAACGAGCTGATGACGCTGCGCAGCAGTGAGCATCCGGACAAATTCGACCCCCATGTGCCGGTCTCCACCGTAAAAGCCATTCGCGCGTGGAAAAAGGCACAGCAGATGAAACCGTCTGCCAAGTAACACCCAATGGAATCAAAACAGCCCGTTCTCCTTTTTTGAAGAGCGGGCTGTTCCGTTATTTGCTCCAGCCGACACATTTTTCTGCCCTACCGCCGCCTTTTTTGTTGACAAAGCAGCCGCCTGCTATTATAATAATGTAGTCAAAATGGCATTCTTGTGCGGCTTTGCGGCTGCACAGCACAAATAGAGACAAGGAGAGATTCTCAACATGGCACAAGAGATCAAGATGTCCGCTGCCGGTCTGAAGGCAATGCAGGAGGAGCTGGAATACCTCAAAACTGTCCGCCGCAAGGAGCTGGCTGAAGAGATCAAGGAAGCCCGCAGCCACGGCGACCTGTCTGAGAACAGCGAGTACGACGAGGCCAAGAATACGCAGGGTCTGGTGGAGAACCGCATCACCGAACTGGAGCAGATGATCAAGAACGCCGTCATCATTGATGAGAGCGAGCTGAGCGTGGATAATGTCTCTGTGGGCACCCACGTCACCATCCTCATGACCGGCGAGGACGAGAACGAGGAGTACGACATTGTGGGCCGCACCGAAGCCGACCCCCTGAACGGCAAGATCAGCGACGAAAGCCCCGTGGGCCACGCTCTGCTGGGCAAGGCTGTGGGCGACAAGGCCGAAGTGCTGCTGCCCACCGGCCACACCGTGGAGTACACCGTGCTGAACATTACCCACGCTGCAGGCTGAGCAGGCCAAACGAATAGGAGAAACCATGGAAGAACAAAAGAAGAACCCGGCGCAGGGCCTGTCCGAGAGCGAGCAGGTGCAGGTGCGCCGCCAGAAGCTGGCCGACCTGCAGGCTGCAGGCCACGACCCCTTCACCCTGACCAAGTACCCGCAGGATGCCTACTCTGCCGACCTGAAGGCTGAGTTTGCCGACCTGCCCAACGAGACCGACAGCGGCAAGACCGTGGCGCTGGCTGGCCGTATGATGTCCAAGCGCGTAATGGGCAAGGCAAGCTTTGCCCACCTGCGGGACGATAAGGGCGACATCCAGCTGTACGTCCGCCGCGATGAGCTGGGCGAAGAGCCTTACGCCGCCTTCAAGAAGCTGGACGTGGGCGATATCATCGGCGTGAAGGGCGAAGTGTTCCGCACCAAGACCGGCGAACTGAGCGTGCGCGCCACCGAGCTGACCCTGCTGGCCAAGAGCCTGCGTCCCCTGCCCGAGAAGTTCCACGGCCTGACCGACACCGAGATGCGTTACCGTCAGCGCTACGTGGACCTGATCGCAAACCCCGAGGTGAAGGACACCTTCGTGAAGCGCAGCCAGATCCTGAAGGAGATCCGCGCCTATCTGGACGAGAAGGGCTTCC
>ERZ772893.3350-NODE-3350-length-11390-cov-3.824879_pt1 | contig 11390 bp, 9 predicted proteins | sample MGYA00511482_ERZ772893 | MGnify/ENA primary metagenome ERZ772893 (study PRJEB29015, sample SAMEA2737687) | human gut metagenome | biome: human gut; feature: human-associated habitat; material: faeces | place: China | collected 2012 ...
TTTACTAATTTTCTCCCAAAGTCACAAAAGCAGTCCCGGTTTTGTGCAAGTTGCCAGCCATTAAGTTGCGACCGCTTTTTGACACTCTGATCATAATAAGTAATAATCGAATAGAAAAAGACAAAGAACCCTGACAGGAATCCGCGCGCGTGATACGATATCACATAGATACTGTCGGGGTTTTTTGACAAAATCAAAGAAATAATACAAAAAGTCTGAAAATTAGAAAAACAATAGCTTAAAATCATTCAGATTAATTTGAATATTTGCATTTCTTTTCATTTAAAATGTGTTACAATAGATAAGAGTTTTTAACTCTTAAAAGGAGATAAGTGTGACATGTCGGATAAACCAGAGAACGGATTGAAGCAGGAGTTAGACCGCAGAAAGCGGATTAACCGGATCAAATCCATCATTGTATCCTTTGTGGGAATCTGGATGCTGGCATCTGTCATTTTGTGTGCAACACTTTTTGTAAAAGTTATTCACTTAGAGAATAATCTGAACAAGGTACTGCAGAACATGCCGCAGGTAGAACAGGTGGAGAATGAAGAGACGAAGAATTCTCCGGATGCGGATACCGGAAAGAATGTGGAATACGGGAAGCAGGATCAGACCGGACAGGATGATGCAAACAAGAAGAAGGCAGACGATGGCGAAAAGTTAAAAGTATATCTTACTTTTGATGACGGACCAAGCACGAATACACAACAGATTCTGGATATATTAAAACAATATAATGTAAAAGCGACATTCTTTGTCATTGGAAAGACAGATGACCTTTCGAAAGAAATGTATAAGAAGATCGTAGAGGAAGGGCATACCCTTGGGATGCATTCCTATTCTCATAAATATTCGGTAATATATGACTCCATGTCAGCATTTGAACAGGATTTTAATCAGATTCATGACTATCTGAAAGAAGTTACCGGAGTGGATTGCAAATATTATCGTTTTCCGGGAGGAAGCAGTAATCAGGTCAGCAACAGTGATATGCGGGAATTTATCCGATATCTGAATGACCGGGGGATTACATACTATGATTGGAATGTCTCAAGCGGAGATGCGACATCACAGGCATATACAGCGGATGAGCTGATACAGAATGTGATGGGAGATGTTACAAAATATAAGACATCGGTAGTGTTGATGCATGATTCTGCCGTGAAACCCGCTACCGTAGAAGCATTACCGGCACTGATCGAGCAGCTTCAGGGGATCGGAGCAGAGATTTTACCAATAGATGAAAATACAGCAACTGTACATCATGTCAGCATTGATGGGGAACAGGGACAATAAGAAAAAAAGATGGAGGGACAACATGGGCTTTTTTAAAGATTTTAAAGAAGATGCATCTCAGGCAATGAAAGAATTAATGCCACAGGATGATGAAGTACTGGACGAAGAAGGAACAGATGAAGATGATCTGGTTGTAAATACGTTAGAAGATGAGTTAGACGTAGAGTCTGAACTTTCTAAGCTGAACGGATTGTTAGAATCTGTAGCCAAAGAAGAGACACCGGTCAAAGAGCCGGCACCTGAAACAACACAGGAAAAGACAACAAAAGCAGTGACAAATAAGGAGGAACCATTCATGAGCATGGAGAAAGAAACATCAGTAAATCCGATTAATCTGGGAGGAAAAGCAGAGTCTGTGATGCCGACAATGACACAGATGCATACACAGCAGGAAGCACCAATGAGAAAACCGGAGCCGGTCGTAACTGATGAAGTGACATTAATTACTGAAGGAAGCAGCCTGACAGGTAATCTTTCTTCTAATGGCTCCATTGATATGAGAGGAACTGTAATCGGAGACGTTCAGTGTAACGGAAAACTGACCGTAACCGGAAATATCCGTGGAAATACAACTTCAGCAGAATTTTTTGCAGATAACGCAAAATTAGAAGGAGAAGTTACTACAACAGGAACCGTAAAAATCGGACTCGGTTCAGTGGTTGTCGGCAACATTACTGCAACATCAGCAGTAATTGCAGGTGCAATTAAGGGAGATATTGACGTACAGGGACCGGTTGTTGTAGATACCTCAGCAGTTGTAATGGGAAATATCAAATCACGTTCCGTACAGATCAACAACGGTGCAGTGATTGAAGGATTCTGCTCACAGTGTTATGCAGATGTGGATGTAGAAAGCCTTTTTGTGGAAGAATAATAGAGAAATAAGGAGACAACCATGAAAAGAGTATTATTAAAGCTTAGCGGAGAAGCTCTTGCAGGAGACAAACATACCGGTTTTGACGAGGCAACTGTTGTCAAAGTAGCAAAACAGGTGAAACAATTAGTAGATGATGGCGTGGAAGTAGGTGTTGTAATCGGCGGCGGTAATTTCTGGCGTGGAAGAACAAGCGAGAATATTGACCGTACCAAGGCGGATCAGATCGGAATGTTAGCAACCGTGATGAACTGTATCTATGTTTCGGAGATTTTCCGTTCCGAAGGAATGAAGACACAGGTACTGACACCATTTGAATGTGGCTCTTTCACAAAGTTATTTTCTAAGGATCGTGCAAACAAATACTTTGAGCATGGAATGGTTGTATTTTTTGCAGGCGGTATCGGACATCCGTATTTTTCAACGGATACTACGACCGTATTGCGTGCAGTAGAGATTGAAGCAGACGTTATCCTGTTAGCAAAAGCAATTGACGGAGGATATGACAGTGATCCGAAGGTAAATCCGAATGCAGTACGCTACGATGAGGTTTCCATTCAGGAAGTCATCGACAAACAGCTTGCAGTTGTGGATCTGACTGCTTCTATCATGTGCATGGAAAATCATATGCCGATGTATGTGTTTGGGTTGAATGAAGAGAACAGTATCGTAAAAGCGATCAGCGGTAAATTCAACGGAACCGTAGTAACGGTATAAAACAGGAGGAAACAACATGGATGAGAGATTAACCCCATTTGAGGATAAAATGAAAAAATCCTATCATAATCTGATAGAGGAACTTGGAACAGTTCGTGCAGGACGTGCGAACCCACATGTGTTAGATAAGATCAAGGTAGACTACTATGGTACACCAACTTCTTTACAGCAGGTGGCAAACGTCAGCGTACCGGAACCGAGAATGATACAGATTCAGCCTTGGGAGGCTTCTTTGGTAAAAGAGATTGAAAAAGCGATCAATATGTCCGATTTAGGAATCAACCCGACCAATGACGGAAAGGTGATCCGTTTAGTATTCCCGGAACTTACAGAGGAACGCAGAAAAGAGCTTGCAAAGGATGTAAAGAAAAAAGGTGAGGCTGCTAAGGTAGCGATCCGTAACATTCGCCGTGATGCAAATGATTCCTTTAAGAAATTAGGAAAATCATCAGAAGTGTCTGAGGATGAAGTAAAAGACTTAGAGACACAGGCACAGAAAATGACTGACAAATTTATAGCAGATATAGATAAAGCCATTGAAGAAAAATCCAAAGAGATTCTTACCGTATAGAAATTTTTGGAACACATGGGGACACAGCGGTATCGCCGTGTTCCCCTTTTTCTTTCATAGAGATTTTTGGAACTTCCATGGGAAGTTCATAGAAAGTAAGACGTAGGAGGAAGGACGATGAGGATTCCGCAGCATGTAGCCATTATATTAGATGGCAACGGAAGATGGGCAAAGAGTAAAGGAATGCCGCGCAATTACGGGCATACCATGGGAGCGAAGAATGTAGAGGTTATTTGTGAGGATGCCTATCATATGGGAATTCAGTATCTGACGCTTTATGCATTTTCCACAGAGAACTGGAACCGTCCGGATACAGAAGTGGAAGCACTGATGAAGCTGCTTGCCACTTATCTGAAGAACTGTATCAAAAGAGCAGATAAGAATAATATGAGGATCCGTGTGATCGGGGATATCAGCAGACTGGATACAAAGTTCCAAAACACGATTCGGGAATTAGAAGAAGCAACCAAAAAGAACACAGGACTGAATCTACAGATTGCCCTGAATTATGGCAGTCGTGATGAGATGATCCGTGCGATGAAAAAAATGGTAAAAGACCATGATGCCGGCAAATTAGAGCCAGAGGACATTACCGAAGAATGTTTTTCTTCCTATCTGGATACGAAAGAGATTCCGGACCCGGATCTGCTGATCCGTACCAGTGGAGAGCAGCGTCTGTCGAATTATCTGCTTTGGCAGCTTGCATACAGTGAATTTTATTTTACACCGGTTCCGTGGCCGGATTTTTCAAAAGCGGAATTAGAAAAAGCCGTAGAAGCGTATAATCAGAGAGACAGACGGTATGGCGGCGTAAAGGAGGAGGCATAATGTTTAAGACGAGATTGATCAGTGGAATCGTACTGGTTGCACTGGCATTATTACTGATCATTACAGGCGGAAACGTTCTATTGGGAGCACTGTGCGTAATTTCCCTGATCGGAATGTTTGAATTATACCGCATTTTTAAAATAGAAAAAGAACCGGCAGGAGTAGCAGGATATATAGCGGCCATCGTATATTATCTGAACCTGTTATTTGGTTTTATACCGGATATGATGATGTTCGTACTCGGTGTACTTGTGGTATTGATGTTTATTTATGTATTTTCCTATCCAAAATATAAGACAGAGCAGATGTTAGCAGCATTTTTTGCAGTATTCTATGTGGCAGTGATGCTGTCCTTTGTATACCGGACGAGAATGCTTCCGATGGGAACTTACACGGTATGGCTGATCTTCTTATGCTCCTGGGGCTGTGACACCTGTGCTTATTGTGTCGGAGTCTTAATTGGAAAACATAAGATGGCACCAAAACTGAGTCCGAAAAAATCCATTGAGGGAGCAGTCGGAGGTGTTGTCGGAGCGGCGTTGTTAGCTGTTATCTATGGATTTGTATTCAAAGATGCAATGGGATGTACTACACAGACGATCTGGTTTATGGCAGGGATCTGTGCGGTGGGAGCATTGATTTCCATGGTAGGAGATTTGACGGCATCTGCAATCAAGAGAAATTATGAGATTAAGGATTACGGAAAACTGATTCCGGGACACGGTGGAATCTTAGACCGTTTTGACAGTGTGATATTTACCGCACCGATTATATTCTATCTGGCATTGTATTTCATAAAATAGTAGAGGTTACCATGAAAAAAATAGCGATTTTAGGTTCCACAGGTTCAATTGGAACCCAGACACTTGAGATTGTAAGAGAACAAAAGGATATCTGTGTGAGAGCGCTTGCAGCAGGAAACAATATCGACCTTTTAGAGCAGCAGATTCGTGAATTTCATCCGGTCTTAGCATCGGTACAGTCGGAGGAAAAAGCAGCGGATTTACGGCAGAGACTGCGTGATATGGACATTAAGATCGTTTCCGGCATGGACGGACTGATCGAAGTTGCAACAGAGCCGCAGGCAGAGATTTTGGTGACTGCAGTGGTTGGAATGTTAGGACTTCGTCCAACCGTGGAAGCCATCAAGGCAAAGAAGACGATCGCACTTGCAAATAAAGAGACACTGGTAACGGCGGGACATCTGATCATGCCGTTAGCAAAAGAGTGTGGGGTGCCAATCCTTCCGGTGGACAGTGAACACAGTGCTATTTTCCAGTCCTTAAATGGAGAGAGACAGAACCGGATCGCAAAGATTTTACTGACCGCTTCGGGCGGCCCTTTCCGTGGAAAAAAACGTGCAGAACTTGCGCATGTTACCTTAGAGGATGCCTTGAAACATCCAAACTGGAGCATGGGAAGAAAGATTACCGTAGATTCTGCAACCCTTGTAAACAAAGGCTTAGAGGTAATGGAAGCAAAGTGGCTCTTTGATGTGGAATTAGAGCAGATCCAGGTGGTCGTGCATCCGCAGAGCGTCATCCATTCGATGGTGGAATACGAGGATGGGGCAGTCATCGCGCAGCTTGGTACGCCGGATATGCGTCTGCCGATCCAGTATGCACTTTATTATCCGAACCGAAGAAGTTTAAGCGGAAAGCGTTTGAATTTTTACGAATTGGGAAGTCTGACCTTTGAAGAACCGGATATGGAGACCTTTCAGGGGTTGTCCCTGGCTATGAAAGCCATGAAGGCAGGCGGCAATATGCCAACGGTATTTAATGCGGCGAATGAACGTGCAGTTGCAATGTTTTTAGAGAAAAAAATCGGATTTTGGAATATTCCCGAAATCATTGAAGCATCTATGGAACACGTTGATTTTAGGGAAAATCCAAGTTTGGAAAAAATACTGAGTACAGAACAGGAAGTATATGAGTATATAGAGAGCAGGTGGAAAACTTGAAAATCATTTTTGCGATATTAATTTTCAGTATCATAATTCTGTTCCATGAGCTGGGACATTTTCTGTTCGCAAAGCGGGCAGGGATCCGTGTCAATGAGTTTTGTATCGGTTTAGGTCCTACGCTGGTTGGATTTACAAAAGGTGAAACCAAGTATTCCATCAAATTGCTGCCTTTTGGCGGTGCCTGCATGATGGAAGGTGAGGACGGAGACAGCAAGGCGGAGGATTCTTTTCAGAGTAAATCGGTTGGGGCAAGAATTTCCGTAGTAGCCGCAGGACCGGTCTTTAATTTCATTATGGCATTTGTCTGTGCTCTGATCTTAGTGGCATGTACCGGATATGACAGACCGGTGATCAGCGGTGTTATGGACGGATATCCTGCACAGGAAGCAGGGATGAAAGAGGGAGATGTGATCAAAAAGCTGAATTCAAAGAAGATCCATCTTTACCGGGAAGTCAGCATTTATACCTTTTTCCACGGAGATCAGTCCATTGATGTGGTATATGAGCGTGACGGAAAGACACATGAGACAACGATCACACCGCGCTACGACAAAGAAAATGATCGTTATCTCTTCGGATTCTATGGAAGCGGCGAACGGACAAAAGGCGGTCCGGTCAAGACCCTGCAATACGGTGTATACGAAGTGAAATACTGGATCGCAAGTACCTTAGAAAGCCTTAAAATGCTTGTAACAGGACAGGTTGGGATCAATGAGATGTCGGGACCTGTCGGCATTGTCAAGGGTGTGAGTGATACCTATGAAGCAGGAGCGGCAGTCGGCTGGTTCTCCGTTTTTGTCGGAATGCTCAACTGGACGATCTTATTATCTGCGAACTTAGGTGTAATGAATCTTCTTCCACTTCCGGCATTAGACGGTGGAAGACTGGTATTTTTAATTATAGAAGCAATCCGTGGAAAAGGGGTTGACCCTGAGAAAGAGGGGATGGTCCATTTTATCGGGATCTGCCTTTTAATGGCATTGATGGTAGTCATTATGTTTAATGATATACGAAAGCTCTTCTAGGAGGAATGGTATGGATACAAGAGAAGTACGGATCGGAAACCGTGTGATCGGTGGTGGGAATCCGGTTTTGATACAGTCGATGACAAATACAAAGACGGAGGATGTTCAGGCAACCGTGGCACAGATCAAACGTCTGACTGCAGCGGGCTGTGAGATCATCCGGTGTGCAGTGCCTACGATGGAGGCGGCAAAGGCGTTAGGAGAGATCAAGCGTCAGATTGATATCCCGCTGGTTGCCGATATCCATTTTGACTATAAACTGGCAATTGCAGCAATGGAAAACGGTGCGGATAAGATCCGTATCAATCCGGGCAATATCGGTTCAAAAGAGCGGATCCGTGCGGTAGTAGATGTGGCAAAAGAGAGAAATATTCCAATCCGGGTGGGTGTCAACAGTGGTTCTTTAGAAAAAGAACTGGTGGCAAAATATCATGGTGTAACAGCCGAAGGATTGGTGGAGAGCGCATTAGATAAGGTACATCTGATCGAGGAAAACGGCTATGATAATCTGGTGATCTCTATTAAATCATCCGATGTCATGATGTGTGTACATGCGCATGAGCTGATCGCAAAAAAGACAGATTATCCGCTTCATGTCGGTATCACAGAGGCAGGAACGATCACAAGCGGCAACATCAAGTCTGCGATCGGTCTTGGACTGATCTTAAATCAGGGCATTGGTGATACGATCCGCGTATCCTTAACGGGAGATCCGTTAGAAGAGATCAAGTCTGCAAAGCTGATCCTGCGTACTCTCGGTTTACGGAAAGGCGGCATTGAGGTAGTATCCTGTCCGACCTGCGGCAGAACGCAGATTAATCTGATCGCGCTTGCAAACCGTGTGGAAGATATGGTTGCTGATATTCCGTTAGATATCAAGGTTGCAGTCATGGGCTGTGTGGTAAACGGACCGGGGGAAGCAAGAGAGGCAGACATCGGGATTGCAGGAGGAATCGGGGAAGGATTGCTGATCAAACATGGCGAGATCGTACAGAAACTTCCGGAAGAGGAACTCTTAGATGCATTGAGAAACGAACTGTTGAATTGGAGTGAGTAAGATGGCAAATGCCTTTTTAGAGGTCTTTCCTACATTACAACTAAATCACGAAATGAAGGGTCTTTTGTCAGAAGCCACGGTAACGAAAGTGGCTTCTAACCATAACCGGGATTTTATCCGTGTCTATTTTGACAATACAAGGCTGATCCCGAAAAGAGATATCTGGCGGTTAGAAGAGGATATGAGACAGCAGCTTTTTCCAAATCAGAAGATGCAGATCAAGCTGATGGAACATTACCGCCTTTCCGGCCAGTATACGGCAAAGACACTTTTAGATACCTATAAAGAGAGCATGTTGTGTGAGATCAAAGAATACAGCCTGCTCCTTTATAATATTTTTAGAAAAGCCGAGATCCGCTTTGAAGAAGATATGCAGATGACGTTGATCTTAGAAGATACGTTAATCGCAAGGGAAAGTCAGGACGAGCTGATCGAAGTCTTAGATAAGATCATAAGAGAACGCTGCGGCATCCAGACGAAGTTCGACATTCAGTTCGTGGAGAAAAAAGAGAGCCATTATAAAAAAAATACCGACCATCAGATCGATTTAGAAGTCGAGAGTATCGTAAGGCGTACGGCGGCAGCAAAATCGGAGCATGAGCAGGAACACGCTGAGGACGAAATGCTCGGAGCAGTCGCAAAAGAAAACGAGGCAGATACTTCAAAGGCTCAGAGTCCGAAAGAGCAGAGTGCAAAAGTAGCCAAGACAAAGTCCGCTGCAGATGCGGGAAGCCGGCAGAACGGTAAGAAGGGTGGAGTTAAGAAGCGCGAGTACGGTCTGAAGCGTTCCGACAACCCGGATGTATTCTACGGACGTGATTTCGACGAAGAAGCAGTGACGATCGATACAATACAGGGAGAAGTCGGCGAGGTCGTTATTCGCGGACAGATCATCGATACCGATATGCGGGAACTTCGGAATGGAGAAAAAACGATCGTCAAGATCGTCATTACAGACTTTACGGATACGATCGCTGCTAAGATTTTTGTAAAAAATGAGCAGCGGGATGAATTGATGGAGCATCTGAAAAAAGGAAACTTCATCAAGATCAAAGGTGTTACAACGATGGACAAGTTTGACCATGAAATCGGGCTGTCCTTCCTAGCCGGTATGAAGAAAATCCCTGATTTTACCACGCCAAGATTAGATAACAGCATGGAAAAGAGAGTCGAGCTGCATTGCCATACCAAAATGAGCGATATGGACGGTGTTTCTGATGTAAAAGACATCATAAAAAGGGCAAAATCATGGGGTCATAAAGCAATCGCAATTACTGACCACGGTGCAGTGCAGGCATTTACGGATGCGTATCATTCCGTCAGTCCTGAGGATGATTTTAAGGTCATATATGGAGTAGAGGCATATTTAGTTGACGATTTAAAAGAAATCATTACAAATTCTAAGAATCAGAGTCTGGATGATTCCTATGTGGTATTTGACTTAGAGACCACAGGATTTAGTCCAAACACTTGTAAGATCATAGAGATCGGAGCCGTGAAGGTTGAGAATGGAGTCATTACAGAGCGTTTTTCGGAATTTGTCAATCCACAGGTACCGATTCCGTTTAAGATCGAGGAACTGACCGGAATCCGTGACGATATGGTCATGGGGGCGGAAACCATTGAAGAGATCCTGCCGCGTTTTATGGAATTTTGTGAAGGTTGTGTAATGATCGCACACAATGCAGAATTTGATATGAGCTTTATCCGCAAAAATTGTATGGATTTAGATATCCCATGCGATCATACGGTTGGCGATACGGTGGCAATGGCAAGAATCTTACTGCCGGCCTTACATCGTTTTAAATTAGATACCGTCGCAAAAGCACTGAAGATTTCATTAGAAAACCATCATCGTGCGGTAGATGATGCAGAATGTACGGCACACATCTTTGTGAAGTTCATTGAAATGTTAAAAGAGCGCCATATTGAGACACTGAATGATCTGAACAGTCTTGGGGCAACGTCGGTCGATACGGTGAAAAAGCTGCCGACCCACCATGCGATCATCTTAGCACAGAATGAAGTCGGAAGGATTAATCTCTATCGTCTCGTTTCCGAATCGCATCTGACGTATTATGCGAAGAGACCAAGGATTCCAAAGAGTCTTTACCTAAAATATAAAGAGGGACTCTGTATTGGTTCTGCCTGTGAAGCAGGAGAACTGTATCAGGCAATTTTAAACGGAAGACCACAGGAAGAGATCGCAAGACTGGTCAATTTCTATGACTATTTAGAAATCCAGCCGCTGGGCAACAATATGTTCATGTTAGAGAGTGACAAAGCTCCGGTGGAGACCATAGAGGAACTTCAGGAGATCAACCGTAAAATCTGCCGGTTAGGAGAGGAGTTCCACAAACCGGTGGTCGCAACCTGCGATGTCCACTTTTTAGACCCGCAGGATGAGGTTTACCGAAGGATCATCATGGCAGGCAAAGGCTTTAAGGATTCGGATGATCAGGCGCCGTTGTATCTGCGTACTACCGAAGAAATGTTAGCAGAATTTGAGTATCTTGGTAGTGAAAAAGCCAGAGAGGTAGTCATTACAAATCCAAATAAGATTGCGGCGATGTGTGAACGCATTGAGCCGGTGCGTCCTGATAAATGTCCGCCGGTGATCGAGAATTCAGACCAGATGCTGCGTGATATCTGTTATAACAAGGCACATGAGATGTACGGGGAAGAATTGCCGCCGATCGTACAGGAACGCTTAGAAAGAGAATTAAATTCCATTATATCAAACGGCTATGCCGTAATGTATATCATTGCACAGAAGCTGGTGTGGAAATCAAATGAAGACGGCTATCTGGTAGGTTCCCGTGGTTCCGTAGGTTCTTCATTTGCGGCAACCATGTCGGGTATTACCGAGGTCAATCCGTTAAGACCACATTATTATTGTAAAAAATGCCACTACAGTGATTTTGATTCAAAAGAGGTATTAGCCTATGCGGGACGTTCCGGTTGTGATATGCCGGATAAGAACTGTCCGGTCTGCGGCGAGCCGCTGACGAAAGACGGATTTGATATTCCGTTTGAAACCTTCTTGGGATTTA
>ERZ772893.3360-NODE-3360-length-11363-cov-35.627963_pt1 | contig 11363 bp, 14 predicted proteins | sample MGYA00511482_ERZ772893 | MGnify/ENA primary metagenome ERZ772893 (study PRJEB29015, sample SAMEA2737687) | human gut metagenome | biome: human gut; feature: human-associated habitat; material: faeces | place: China | collected 2012 ...
GACGGCTCCATGGAGGTGGTGAAGCTGTTCTGGTGGCGGCACAGCTGCAAGGATGGGCAGTATTCCTCCGCGAGGGTCCACCGCTCCGTCAAGGTCGCTCTGCGGGACGCGGGTACCATCCCCACCGCTGCAGACGACTACGTGATCTCGCTGGAGGCACTGCCGGGTCTGGAGCCGGAGGTGATCGATGGCGTATAATGAGGAGGACTTCCTACAGCTCTCCGGCTTACAGCATTTCCGGTTTTGCAGGCGGCAGTGGGCGCTGATCCACATCGAGCACCAGTGGGCGGAAAACTACCGCACCATTGACGGCGCGATCCTCCACGAAAACGCCCACGACACGGACTTTCAGGAGCGGCGGGGCGACCGTTTCATTACGCGGGGCGTCAGCGTCTATTCCGCGGAATTGGGTATATCCGGACAGTGCGACGTACTGGAATACCACCGGGGCGCTGTCGGGATCCCCCTCTCCGGAAAAGAGGGACTGTGGCAGCCGTACCCTGTGGAGTACAAGCGGGGCCGCCCCCGAGAGGACACCGGCGACACCCTGCAGCTATGCGCGCAGGCCATGTGCCTGGAGTCCATGCTCTGCTGCGACATCCCCGAGGGCGCACTCTATTACGGGGAGATCCGCCGGCGCGAGAGGGTGTCCTTTACCCCGGAGCTGCGCGCAGGGGTGCGGGAGCTGTTAGCGGAAATGCACGAGCTGTACCGCCGGGGCTATACCCCCAGGGTCAAGCCCACCAGATCCTGCAACGCCTGCTCCTTAAAGGAACTGTGCCTGCCCAAGCTGATGAAAAGCAGAGCCGTCTCCGCGTATCTCCGGGCGGCCATGGAGGAATCACCATGAAGCAGCTTCTCAACACGCTATTTGTCACCTCTGAGGACATCTACCTCTCGCTGGAGGGGGAAAACGTGCTGGCAAACCGAGACAAGACCGTCGTCGCCCGCTATCCGCTGCACACGCTGCAAGCCATCGTCAGTTTCTCCTATGCCGGTGCCTCCCCCGCGCTGATGGGAAAATGCGCGGAGGCCGGGATCGGTCTGGCCTTCTGCTCCCCGCATGGGCGTTTCCTCGCCCGCACCTGCGGCGAGAGCAGCGGCAACGTGCTGCTCCGGCGTGAACAGTACCGTGTTGCCGATGACCCCGCCCGCAGTTGTGCGATAGCCTGCACCATGATCTTCGGCAAGCTGAGCAACGGCGCCGCCAGCATCCAGCGTACCCTGCGGGATCACGCGCCCCGCGTGGCGGGCTGCGGTCTGGAAGACGCCGCCGCCAACATCCGGGCCATGCTGCCGCAGGTGTTGGCTGCCGCTGACTTGGACTCCCTGCGGGGAATAGAGGGTGCTGCCGCCACCGCGTATTTCAGCGTCCTCGATCACATGCTCCTGAGTCGAAAGGAGGCTTTCTTCTTCCACGGGCGCAGCCGCCGCCCGCCGCTGGATCGGGTAAACGCCATGCTGTCCTTCGCCTACAGTCTGCTGGCGCACGACTGTGCCAGCGCCTTGGAAAGCGTGGGGCTGGACAGCTATGTAGGCTTCCTCCACCGCGACCGGCCGGGACGGCGGTCGTTGGCGCTGGATCTGATGGAGGAGCTGCGGCCCTGCATGGCAGACCGCTTCGTGCTGACCCTTGTGAACAATCGGATGCTGCGCCCGGAGGACTTTCAGGTGCAGGACAGCGGCGCGGTGCTGCTGTCCGATGAAGGCCGTCGGAAATTCCTGAAGACCTGGCAGGAGCGGAAACGGGACACACTGACCCACCCCTATCTGGGGGAAAAGCTGAGCTGGGGCATGGTCCCCTATGTGCAGGCGCTGCTGTTGGCCCGCTGCCTCCGCGGCGACTTGGACGGCTATCCGCCGTTTTTATGGAAGTGATGCTATGCTGGTGCTGATCACATACGATGTAAACACCGAGGACGCCGCCGGACGCAAGCGCCTGCGGCAAATTGCCAAAAAGTGCGTGGACTATGGACAGCGGGTGCAAAATTCCGTGTTCGAGTGTCTGCTGGACGCAGGACAGTGCCGCCGCCTGCAGGCACAGCTCCTGTCTATCATGGATCCCGAGAAGGACAGTCTGCGCTTTTACTATCTGGGGAAGCAATACGAGAAAAAAGTGGAGCATTTCGGTGCGAAGAGCACCTACCTGCCGGAGGATCCCCTGATCCTCTGACACACGTCTCCCGGCACGGCGGTGGTACAAGCGCACGGGCATCCGGGACGCGCCTTCCCGCCCCTTGCGAAGTCCAAGTGACCAGTAATTGTCGGGAGGTTCGCAAGGCTTTTCCCGAGAAAGCGCCGGTCTTTCCCCGGTTTTCTCGGGCAGCCACCCCGTGTTTTCCCCCAAAAAACGCAAAAATTCTACTTATTTGTCAAAGATCCGCAGGTAAAACTGTGCATCTTTGCTGTCGTCCCCCTCGCGGGGGGCGTGGATTGAAATCCGTACATATCCCGGTCAAAGTGTCGCCAGATCAGTCGTCCCCCTCGCGGGGGGCGTGGATTGAAATCCGTGCATGCAGAAAACTTAATGCACAGTCCAAAGTCGTCCCCCTCGCGGGGGGCGTGGATTGAAATCGCGACAACCTCGACACTGCGTTTACCGGCCCGGGTCGTCCCCCTCGCGGGGGGCGTGGATTGAAATATAAGTATTACTTATGTCGAGCTAAAATCTATTCGGTCGTCCCCCTCGCGGGGGGCGTGGATTGAAATGCCGCCAGCAATAAGACAGCCGCCGAAAGCCTTAAAGTCGTCCCCCTCGCGGGGGGCGTGGATTGAAATAGCATCAATCATTTGCTGTGCCATTGTTACACCAATGTCGTCCCCCTCGCGGGGGGCGTGGATTGAAATAAAAACACCTGCTTGTAAAAATAAGCTGACACGTCGTCCCCCTCGCGGGGGGCGTGGATTGAAATGTTGTTTAACGGTATGGCATGGCCGTCAGGGGTCGTCGTCCCCCTCGCGGGGGGCGTGGATTGAAATCCGCCAGCAATAAGACAGCCGCCGAAAGCCTTAAAGTCGTCCCCCTCGCGGGGGGCGTGGATTGAAATCGCGTCTTTATAAATCTCCGTTTTTGATTTATACATTGTCGTCCCCCTCGCGGGGGGCGTGGATTGAAATGTGAAAATTGCTATACGGAAATTGATTAAACGCCGTCGTCCCCCTCGCGGGGGGCGTGGATTGAAATGAACACCGACATAGCTTTTTGCAGCAGATAACGCGTCGTCCCCCTCGCGGGGGGCGTGGATTGAAATAAAGATTTGGACGCAGATATTTGGTGTGATTGGTCGTCGTCCCCCTCGCGGGGGGCGTGGATTGAAATAACGTTGTTTTGTCGCGGTAATACTCGATGCATGTCGTCCCCCTCGCGGGGGGCGTGGATTGAAATATCGGTCAGCGGCCTTAAAGAGATCAGGGCTGAACGTCGTCCCCCTCGCGGGGGGCGTGGATTGAAATATCGGTGTCATCATCAAAAGGAGGGTGTTTTAATGGTCGTCCCCCTCGCGGGGGGCGTGGATTGAAATAGAGGAGCGCCGCAGTTTCGGCGGCGCTTCCGGCTGTCGTCCCCCTCGCGGGGGGCGTGGATTGAAATCTTTTGATAATACTCAATGGCTCGAGCTGCCGTGTCGTCCCCCTCGCGGGGGGCGTGGATTGAAATTCATCAAGGAGAAGCGCGAGGCGCTGAATAAGCTGTCGTCCCCCTCGCGGGGGGCGTGGATTGAAATCTTATCACGGCGGGACTCATCATCCTCGCGACGCGTCGTCCCCCTCGCGGGGGGCGTGGATTGAAATCTCAACGCCAAAGGCGACAAGGCGCTCTCCCTTTGTCGTCCCCCTCGCGGGGGGCGTGGATTGAAATATCGACTATGACGGCCCTGACCGCACGGGCTACGGTCGTCCCCCTCGCGGGGGGCGTGGATTGAAATAACGACCGCGAGAAGCGCGAGTACGAGGGCACGGCGTCGTCCCCCTCGCGGGGGGCGTGGATTGAAATATCGGCGCGAACGACCCATCGCTGGGCAAGAACAGTCGTCCCCCTCGCGGGGGGCGTGGATTGAAATAACACGAACAAGGGATACCTGCTGATCATCGACGGTCGTCCCCCTCGCGGGGGGCGTGGATTGAAATATGCAGCAACTCAAAAAAGAGGGGCGCGAGCAATACGTCGTCCCCCTCGCGGGGGGCGTGGATTGAAATCCGAGCGAGCCGTACATATTGACGATGTTGTCCTGCGTCGTCCCCCTCGCGGGGGGCGTGGATTGAAATACATCATGGCAAAACTGACACCAGACGCGACGAGGTCGTCCCCCTCGCGGGGGGCGTGGATTGAAATATCTCCTGCATATCGTCCTCTGAGAGACCGAGGAAGTCGTCCCCCTCGCGGGGGGCGTGGATTGAAATACTCGAAAGGGTGTTGATCTCGTCGAGGGCACGAGTCGTCCCCCTCGCGGGGGGCGTGGATTGAAATGCCGCCAAAGAGGTCTTTAGCCTGTTTCAAAAGCTGTCGTCCCCCTCGCGGGGGGCGTGGATTGAAATCCAGTGCGTTTGCGGGTTCTTTTGACTTCTATTCCACGTCGTCCCCCTCGCGGGGGGCGTGGATTGAAATGATATCTGTTCCGAAACTTGCTATGCAGAGTGGGCGTCGTCCCCCTCGCGGGGGGCGTGGATTGAAATTCCGCACAATAGACAACCTGCTGGAGGGAGACGAAGTCGTCCCCCTCGCGGGGGGCGTGGATTGAAATCGCCCTACGATGATAGCGGTCTGATCGCGGCCATCGTCGTCCCCCTCGCGGGGGGCGTGGATTGAAATTATGTATAGCAAGGTGAACTCTGTCGTACTGGATACCGCTGGTCGTCCCCCTCGCGGGGGGCGTGGATTGAAATGTAGTCGGTGTATCGGATCAAGTCATCATGAAAAGGTCGTCCCCCTCGCGGGGGGCGTGGATTGAAATAGGCCGCCCAGACCGCCGGATGTGGAAACTTTGTCGCGTCGTCCCCCTCGCGGGGGGCGTGGATTGAAATATTCGGCTGTGCTGTTATTTCCGGCATTGTCGCAGTCGCCCCCCTCGCGGGGGGCGTGGATTGAAATTCCAAGGGGCGCATGGCCGTTGTGGAGGGGCGCTTGTCGCCCCCCTCGCGGGGGGCGTGGATTGAAATGCCGCGCTGCCGCTGATCACCGTCACCGGCACGGGGTCGCCCCCCCTCGCGGGGGCGTGGATTGAAATAGCGCCGCTTCCGTGCCGCCGCCAAAGTCTCCGTGTCGCCCCCCTCGCGGGGGCGTGGATTGAAATCCCTGCACGGCCTGCACCGGCATATCTCCGATACGTCGCCCCCCTCGCGGGGGCGTGGATTGAAATCATCCGGTCACCTCCTACAACTCGGCGCTGAACGTCGCCCCCCTCGCGGGGGGCGTGGATTGAAATTCCAAGGGCCGCATGGCCGTTGTGGAGGGGCGCGTCGCCCCCCCTCGCGGGGGGCGTGGATTGAAATATCCACTCTGATAGCTGACGTTTTGCGTCTAACGTCGCCCCCCTCGCGGGGGGCGTGGATTGAAATAGCATCACCTCTGCAAGTTTCCCTCGTGGTAACGCTGTCGCCCCCCTCGCGGGGGCGTGGATTGAAATCGCAACCCCAAGGCGTACTGTGAGCATCTGCTGCGGTCGCCCCCCTCACGGGGGGCGTGGATTGAAATCAAGACTGTTACGGTATGGAGCATGACAAGCTGGGTCGCCCCCTCTCGCGGGGGGCGTGGATTGAAATACCGGCTTAAGGTTGCGTGACCCTTATTGGGGCGTCGCCCCCCTCGCGGGGGGCGTGGATTGAAATAAGACGTATACCAGCGCCTTTGACCTTGCGGATGAGTCGCCCCCCTCGCGGGGGGCGTGGATTGAAATGGAAATTGTTGATCCGCTGGGTCATGATTGGGTGGTCGCCCCCCTCGCGGGGGGCGTGGATTGAAATTTGTCGGATGGGTAGCAATGCACCCGGATTCCCGTCGCCCCCCTCGCGGGGGGCGTGGATTGAAATGAACGTATCAGAAAAGTTGATACCTTCATGGAGATGTCGCCCCCCTCGCGGGGGGCGTGGATTGAAATGCCATACAGCAGCTTCGCGTTGGCAGGGAGGCGGTGTCGCCCCCCTCGCGGGGGGCGTGGATTGAAATGCCCTCGATCAGCTTACAACCGTAAATGCTGATGCGTCGCCCCCCTCGCGGGGGGCGTGGATTGAAATAGCCGCTCACACAGCTCCGCGCCGGTCACGGCCGTCGCCCCTTCGCCCAGTTTGCCCGCCGGGTGCGCCCTCATGTCGGCCGGAGAAGTCCAGCTTCGTGCCGTCCGTGGTAATGTATCCGGTTTCGTTCCAGTTGTTCGTCTCCCCGAAAAACTCCTTTGCAGATTTTACATGGCCTTTTTTCTCCGCCTCCGAGTAAGCTTTCAGCGAAAACAGCGCACCCTCGCCCAGCTTGCCCGCCGGTCTTTCGCTGTGGCCGAAATGCCGCAGAACACTCTCCGGCAGCACGTCCGGAAAATACCGATTGACATACGTAAGCAAATTGGCTATACTGATACTGGAACCGGTTAGAGTAGCGGGTACGCCCGTGATCTCTGGCAGCAATGCAGCTGGTTCTTTTTTTGCGTTTATCGCATACAGAACATCCACGGACATGACCTCGTTGGAGGCACGATTTACAACGAACTGTACGATGTACGGTTCGTTGTTCTTGTTTTTGGCCGCGCCCATCAATACATACGTTGCGTCCACGGTGTCCAGCTTCGGCACCAGCTCATTGACGCGCACCGCATTCTGCACGATCTCGCCTACCTTACGATCTCGCCTACCTTCAAAGTAGCCGGTGCATTGACAGTAAATCTCCGGTCCAGCCCGTGCCGCAGCGCCTTTGCGCTGATGATCACATCCGCGTCCGTATCGTTAACGTGTACGTACACATTCCCATTCTGTTTTACGCCGCCGTACTTTTTTGCCTCCGCAAGGGCCTTGTCGACCACTTCTTTGCGGTTAAGTCCGTCTGCGTTCTCCACCACCGCCAGCGTCATATCCGGCTTTCGCACCAGTGCGTCGTAAGAATAGTCCTTCATCGAATACCGCACGCCGTCGCCCTTACCGACGGCGGTTTTTGTTTTCTCCGCCTGCCGCTCCGCCGCGTCAAAAGCCGCCTGCCACTGCTTTGCAATGTCCTCCAGCTCGGCAAAGTCCTTGCCGTATGCCGCCTGCGCCGCCATGTCGCGGTATTTGCCGGTGAACGCGGTTTTGACCTTGGCAAGAAATTCCTTTAAGCTGTCCAGCAGCTTCTGTGCAGCCGTCCGGTTTTCCTTGGAGAACTTGGCAAACAGGTCTGCGTCGTCCAGCATATTACCGGCGAAGTCCGCCGCAAGCTCGTCCATCACACCGTCCCGCGTCAGCGTCACACCCTCCTGCTCCGCTGCCTCCATGTACCGCTCCACGATCTCCGCCTCTGTGTCCGCGCCGTTTTCCCGGATCTTATCTATGAACGTGACCATCTGTTCCCGCAAAGCCGCCGAGGAACTGCTGCGTACCGACACGCTCTCCCGCACGGCGGTGATCTCCGTCTTTGCCGACTACCGCTATTACCCCAACCAAGTGGTGTATCACAAGATCATGGACGCACTGACAAAGCAAGACGCAGTGAAGGAATAACCGCATTCTGCGGTTGGTTGCGAACGCCAAATAATGTGTAAATTATAGGTTGATTTTTACCTATATACGGGTATAATAAGCATAGGAGGTGTTCACCATGACCATTGATACAAAGACGATCGTTTCGGTCACCGAAGCGAATCAGAACTTCTCGCGGGTAACGCGCATTGCCGAGAAAAACGGGCAGGCGGTGATTTTCAAAAACAATAAGCCCAAATATATGCTGGTGGATCTGGATGTGTCCCCTATGATCGATATGACCGATGATGAGAAGATCGACGTTGTGGCGGCACGTATCCTGAAAAAGTATAAGCCCGCATTTATGGAGCTTGCGAAATGATCAAGTTTTCGAAAGATAAGGTGCTGCTGCTCCACAAGCTCATCGCCCAGGAAACAGGCGGCAGTATCGGTGTCCGGGATGAAGCCCTGTTGGATTCCGCATTGGAGAACGCCTTTGCCGGCTTCGGCGGGCAGGAGTTCTATCCGACCAAGGAGGAAAAGGGCGCACGGCTCGGCTATACGCTCATCTCCAACCACGCTTTTGTGGACGGCAACAAGCGCATCTGCATGTACGTTATGCTGACGTTTCTGGAAGTGAACGGGATACACATGGAGTGTACCAATGAGGAGGTTGTGGAGGTCGGATTATCCGTTGCCTCCGGCACAATGGACTACGACTCGCTTCTCCAATGGGTGCGCGGCCACAGGATTTGACTGTTTTGAAGGAAGTCGACAGGCGGTACGCCTATTCTTTGGTTACAGCGCGGTCATTTCTGCGCCGTTGCAGGGCTTGACCCAAACCGTGACCCAAACGCGGAAACGACTGGAGAGTATTAGGCGGACACAGCGGATCGCCCGCCGAGCCGAAAGTATGCAAAAGCGCCGGAAAGCGTTGGCTACCAACGCTTTCCGGCGCTCATCGTATCTTCACACGCAGGAGGTCACTGGTTCGAGTCCAGCAGTCTCCACCAAATCCCACCTCATTTGAGGTGGGATTTTTCTTTTGCCTGAACGCCGCAAACCGTTGATACAGCGCGATTTTCGAGTCCACTCGCTAACAACTTTGATACAACTCTCCAACAGGTCGGCGCCAACTTCTTTGTAAGTAACCTGTCCCTCCCTATGAATGCGCACAGAAAGCAGATCATTGTGAATACCGCATGCTGTTCCTGCTGTCTTTTCCAATCAGACGGCAGGCTTATCGTGCTGCGCACAGCCGTCCGATAAGTCCCAGAAATCATACATCCCGTCTGTTTCAAGAAGTCACCTTCTTTGAACAGACGGGATTTTTGTATTTACACGAGGTATAACAATAATCGAATCACATGAGCGTATGACCGCGAAGCGGTGCGCCTTCGCAAGAGCATACCATTCGACCTATGCCCGGAAATCGGGGAAACGCTTTATCCGGAGCACCATGCCGACATAAACAAAACCACCTGCCAAGCGGGTGGTTTTGTTTATGCTGCTTTCTGGCAAGAGGACAGATGCGCTCTGTTTTGCGTGCAGCCCGTGCCGTTAGCAGAGCTGCTCCAGTTGAAAGGCCAGCTCGGTGCGGCCCACAACGGCGTGGTGGTTGTTGTAAAGGTTTTTGTCGTGGTAGCGGGGCAGAGAGCAGGCTTCCTCCGGCGTGATGACGCCGAGCTGGGTGAGAACTGAGAGGATGGCATACGGGACGATGGAGGAGGCGCCGTCCTCCATTTTGAGGGCAATGCCGATCCCCTTATCCTTGATGCCCACGGCATAGAATGCGCTGGCGCCTGATTTGCAGAAGATTCGGTCGCCGAAGGCGGCCATCAGCTGCGTGCAGATGCGATCGGTCCCTGCCACCATTTCCGGATGTGCTGTCATGGCGGACGTGATGCGCCGGAGGACAGCGGCCCGGGTGGGGGCGAAAAGCGTGGGCAGGGACATACGGGCGTAGCCCTGTGCCAGCCGGTAAAGGGGCAGCGCGTGGACCGGAACGCCGCAGCCGTCCACGGCCAGATGGACTTCAGAGGTCTCCACGCCGCACATTTCAGCGAACACCGAGAGGATACGCTGCTGAACAGGGTGCTCCGGAGAAATATAGTTCTCCAGGGATTCCCCTAAATGGCGGGCGGTGATGAGCATACCGGCGTGCTTTCCGGAGCAGTCGCAGTAGATGGGCGCCCGGGGGATGCCGGCGATCTTCAAGGCGTCCTCGGCGGGGACATACATGGGGTATTCCGACCCGCAGCACAGCTGGTCGGGGGAGAGCCCGGCCTTGTGCAGGATGCTCTCCACGGCCTTTACATGAAAGGGCTCTCCGTTGTGGGAGGAGCAGATGACGGCCAGCTCCTGCGGGGTAATGCCATAATGCTCCAGCGCACCGCTCTCTGCCACGGGGATCGCCTGAAGGGGCTTGGCGGAGGAGCGGGCAAATGTAAGACGCTCCGGATCACCGAGCTTCCAAAGGATCTTGCCTGTGTGATCCGTTACCGCGATATGTCCCCGGTGGATCTGATCCACCAGATCACCGCGGTATTGATAGGCAATAACAGCCATAGCATATACCTCCGTTTCTTAGATCACAAAGTAGAAAAAGCGCAGCACATCACCGTAATCATCGGCATCAAAGGCCACGGTGGTGGGAGAGATGAGGCTGGCGCCGGGATAGTGGGAGCATCCATAGGCGTCATAATGATGTACATAGGTGATCTCCACGTGGAAGTGATCGGGAAGCGCCGGAGGTGTGGCTGTTTTTGCCGCCGCCACAGCCTTGGCCATCATGCCCTCGATCTCCTCGCGGACAAGCTCCGGAGTCTTTGTCAGAACGCCGTAGCCGTGGCCGGATTTGGTCGGTACGGTCAGCAGGCCGGGTACGGTGCGCGCCGCAGCCGCGCACATCCCCTCGTCGCCGCTGGCGAATAGGGTGGGAACGCCCCGGTAAGCGGCGGCATGGGCGTACATCTCGAATTCTCCCCACAGCGCGCCATTGACCGTAAGGCGGAAAATGCGGGAGCTTACCATCGTGTGGGACGTGGGATTTCCGGGGGCGGAGGCGGCGTCGTGAAAGCCGACCATCAGCATACCGTCATAGCTCTCGTCAAAAATACCGGTAAGGCCCACAATATCGTGGGTGATCCCCCGAAGGAGACGGGCATCTCTGGGAAGGAGGGCGCAGTCAATGTTGCAGCCGTCTCCGTGCATATCCTCTATGACGACCTCGTCGGCTCCGCCGGAGAAAAGGCCGCGGGCTGCGGCGGCAGCCTCCAACGCCATTTCCCGCGCCATAGGCGCATAGCAGGCGTTGGCCGGACGCGCCTCGTCCCAGCAGGTCAAAGAAGCCACGCCTTCAATGTCACAAAGAATGTAAAATTTCATGCTCGAGCCCTCCTTTATCAGAAGCGTAATCGTAATAAATGCAGAGCCATAGGGATCGGGGAGTATTGGGCAAAATGTCAGGGATCCGCCAATAGCTGCTGTTAAATTAGATGTTCCTGGCCGGCCGCTTTACGCATCGAGATGTCAGAGCGTCCCGCCCGCGGGTGAAGCGCCGCGGCGGAAGATTATGTTGCTTCGCTGCGGATACGCCGCAGGTAGCGGTAGACCGTGGGTTCGGAGATGTGCAGTTCCCTGGCGACCTGTCCGACGGAGCCCTTGGTCTGGAATACGCCCTGCGCTTCCAGAGAGCGGAGTATCTCCAGCTTGTCGGCGGTATGCATGGC
>ERZ772893.3375-NODE-3375-length-11312-cov-36.633384_pt1 | contig 11312 bp, 9 predicted proteins | sample MGYA00511482_ERZ772893 | MGnify/ENA primary metagenome ERZ772893 (study PRJEB29015, sample SAMEA2737687) | human gut metagenome | biome: human gut; feature: human-associated habitat; material: faeces | place: China | collected 2012 ...
CCGCCACTTCCTCCGCAACCTGAATCGCGCCGTTTGCTTTGTCGGCATAATATTTGTCAGTCAGTACACCGCGCTTGACATATCCGTTGGAGATCAAATCCTCAAAGATCGCCTGAGCAATATCGCCATCCACAACCTGTTCGTTGCCTCTGGCATCCACAATGACCTTGCCCTTGAAGAGGTCGGCAGTAACCGCCACGGGGCGTCCGGCAACTGCATCGGCAAGCTCAGTCTGCAAGCCTTTTGCAAAGCTGTCATAGCTCTCACTGGCGATGACGGTCAGAACATTGATGGACTGCACATCATTTCCAAGCACGTTGGCGTCCATGCGCTCGCCGTCCTGATTGACGCATAGGCGCAGACCACGACCGACCTCTTGCCGCTTGCGAACCTCGCTGCTGCTTTGTTTCAGTGTACAAATCTGGAACACATTCGGGTTGTCCCAGCCTTCGCGCAGCGCGGAATGCAAAAAAATGAAGCGCACCGGAGACTTTTTCGGATCGCGATCCAGAAGCAGCTCCTTGTTCTTCATGATCAGGTCATAGGCGTCAATGTCGTCAGACGTGCCCTCCTTCTTGTCGGAGAGCTTGCTGTCGGTCATCTTGCCCTTCTTATCAACCGAGAAGTAACCGGCGTGGGTATCATGGGCAGAAATTGCGTCCAGATATTGAATGTAGTCCTCGTCGCCGATCTCACGCTGCATGGAGCTGAGAATGTCGTTGTATTCTTCCTCGAACATATCCGCATAGATGCCGTTAAACGGATGTCCAGCCTCGTCGTACTGCTTGTACTTTGCAACCTCGTCGATGAAGAACAGCGACAGAACCTTGATGCCCTTATGGAAAAGCTGACGCTCCCGCTCCAAGTGAGAAAGAATCGTTTCGCGGATCTGAATGCGTCGGAGCTGGTCTTCGCTGACCTTGCCGATCACATCTCCGGCAAAGACTTTGATACCGTTCAGGAACTCTACGGAGTTGTCGCGTCCGTCGATAGACTTGACCACAAAGCCTTCCTTATACTCGTCGAGCTTGCCAGACTCGCCGGAGTTGTCATAGAGGTTGTAGCCGATACCGACCGTGGCGGTTTTCTTGCGAAGTCCCTTTGCTCCAATGTAGTCAAACTGAATGGTCGCCGTCGGGTCGGCTTTGGAAAGATTGATGCTTTCCAGATAGACGAATCCCTCGGTTGCCGTGCTGCCGGATTCGGTAATGCCCTTAACGGCAATTTTCTTAACCAGCCGCTTGTTGTACGCCTCCATCGCGTCAAGGCGATAGACCATGTTATAAATGCTGTCTGATTTGTGGGTTGCGGAGTAGCGCAGCGTCAGCAGCGGATTAAACTCTTTCAGACGTTCCTTTGTCTGCTTGCCCTCGACCGACTGCGGCTCGTCAATAATCAGAATCGGGTTGGTCTTTGCAATAATGTCGATTGGACGGCGGGAGCGGAACTCATCCAGCTTCATGTAAATGCGTCGTGCATCCTTACCCTTGGCATTGAACGCCTGAGAGTTGATGATCATGACATTGATGGCGCTGTCCGACGCAAAGCGGTCAATTTCCGTAAGCTGCGCAGAGTTGTAGATGAAGAAACGAATCTTCTTGCCGTATTCCTCCGCAAAATGCTCCTGCGTCACCTGAAAGGACTTATAGACGCCCTCACGGATGGCAATGCTTGGCACGACCACGATGAATTTGCTCCAACCATAATGCTTGTTCAGCTCATACATGGTCTTGATGTAGGTATAGGTCTTGCCAACGCCCGTCTCCATTTCAATCGTCAGGTTATAGCGACCTTCCAGCTTATCCGACGGCTTGATCTGATTGGTACGCTACACCTTTTGCAGATGTTCCAGAATCAGTTTGTCGGAAAGCTCCGGCACAATGCGTTCGTTGCGCCATCCGGTAAAATCGTCCATCGCGGCGATCACTTGCTGCTCACCTTCTTCAAGGCCACGATCCATCATATAGGTGGGCGTAAGGTACGGCTGTCCGGCGAAAACGTCAACAACTGCTTTTGCCGCATCTGCCTGAAATTTTTGGTGTTTGAATTGGAGTTTCATAACTGATGCTCCTTGGTTTTCTTTTGGATCATTTTCAAATTGATTTCCTTACATTTTTCACGGTTTTCATGAAACCTCTGCTCAATCTCATTGTTTGATTCCGTTTTAGTCGCAGGAAGTAAATCCGCATTATAGTAAGAAAACATTGTATGAACCGCTGCATTTGCAAAAGCCGCTAAAAAGCGAGATTCTATCGCAGGTACAGGTTTTCCCTCAAATGCGTAACGCCAGTCAACGAAGGCGTTTGAGAGCAAAATAAGCTCATCGAGTCCTTTTTCAGAGCCCGCATACTCCGGTGCCTTTTCGATTAAGTATGCCCACAGTTCCTGTTGAAAGGATTTCGGAAGCATCTGAAAAAGAATTAGCAAGTTGTGCTCTTTTCCACATTCGATTTGGTTTTTAGCTAAAATTGCCTTGAGTGCTAATTCGACAGAAAATGCGCCGTTTACAACTAAAGGGGCAAAAAGCAAAAGCAGCGTATCTGAATCGTCCCGGCTTAGTTGGTCAAGTGCTATATATGCGTTATAAAATGCCTTTGCTTGATAGACTAACAAGTCGGCGTTCATCACATCACCCTCACGCGCTTGGAAATGTCATTTGCATCCTCTGGCATATAGAGCTTGAAAATTTCGAACACGTTGATCTTCTCCGGGCTGGACGCAAAACCGGAATCGCGGAAGACAGCACGGAGCGGGCGGCGCTGTGCAATCTCCTTGACCACACTTTCGGGAATGTTCGTGTCAAAACAGGCGATGAGGTCGCCGTCATTGTAGGTGTGGACGGTGCAGCCGTCGATTTGCTCGGATTTGTACGGCAGGGACAGCGGCAGCCCCCAGTCGATCAGGCAGCCGAACAGCAGGTCGAGGTCGGTGCGGTCATCCTTGATGTTGGATTCCAGCCCCGCGATCATCCCCTGATCGTAATCATCCGGCGCATAGTAGACATCCTTCATGTTGGTATCGTCCAGCTTGAGGACACGGAAACCGGTATCGATAGGCGGATGCTCCTTTTCAAAGTATTCATCCGGCAGGTGTCCCAGTCTATCGCACTCTTTCTGGTGTTCAACATAATAACATGTCTGATCCCATTCGTGTTTTGAGAGTGCAATCGCTTCCAGACGCGCTTCCTGAATTTTTTCACCGGCACGGCGGATGCGCTCTTTGCCGATTTCGCAGATGTTCTTGTAGCCAGCTTTATAGGCTTCGCTCTGCTCGTCGCACTTTTCAGGTAGCTGCACCATAATGAATTTGCGGTGTCCGCCGTCCTCGGCGTTGAGCTGCATGACGGCGTGGGCGGTAGTGGCAGAGCCGGAGAAGAAATCGAGAATAATGCAGTCCTTAGAATCAGCTGTAATATATCGAGCGAGGTCTTTTATATCCGTGATACCCTTAGGGTTTTCAAAAACTCGCAATCCATCAAATATTTTGTTAAATTCTAAAGTCGCAGTTTGTGCATAGCTGAAGTGAACACTACGCATAACCTGTGCATCATAATCAAACAGATTGCGCCGAATGCGAGGCAGGGTTGTTTCGTCAGAACCGAACACTACTCTACCGGCCTCAATCTCTTCCTGCATACGCTTAATGGACGGGAATCTCCATCCTGCATCTGGACATTTGCATGGTTTGCCCGTCACCGGATGTATAACTTCATACTTAGGTCCGCCGCCACCGGGCCAACTGATGTTTCCGTCATCTCTATATGGCCCATGTTCATCAACCTTTGTGAAGCGCGCCAGTGGCTTTCTCTCATCATCTTTTGACCATGAAGCATATAACTTCTTCAATCCTTCGCCCACCGCTGTCCAATCGTCCCCGTAGCATTTCCTGAGACGAAGAAATTCAGCCTTGACCTCATCCACACCCTCTTTAGGTTCACGGAAAATAATTTGGCATTCGTATATATACCGGGCATTTTTGAAATACACAAGCATATATTCATGCCCAACCGAGAAGTATTTCGCATCATTTTTTCTGTTTTTGTCATACACTAAGCAGGCAACAAAGTTACTTGCTCCGAGGACTTCATCACATATTTTTCGCAGATTTTCTACCTCAGCATCATCAATGCTGATAAAAATGACCCCATCCTCCGTCAGCAGATTTCTTGCCAGCATCAGTCGAGAATAAATCATGCTGCACCAGTCGGAATGAAACCGTCCGTTGGTGTCGGTATTCTTGAACAGGCGGTTTTTGTCCTCGTCGTACATTCCCATCTGTGCGTTTTCTTCTTCCTGCGAGCGCATGAAATCGTCGGCGTAGATGAAGTCGTTGCCGGTGTTGTACGGCGGGTCGATATAGATCATCTTGACCTTGCCGAGATAACTTTCCTGCAAGAGCTTGAGGACTTCCAGATTATCGCCCTCGATGTAGAGGTTTTCGGTAGTGTCCCAATCCTTGCTCTCTGCCACACAGGGGCGCAGCGTCTTCCGGATCGGCTTGTTGGCTTCTACGATAGCTGCCTTCTTGCCGACCCATGTGAACTCGTATGCCTCGTCGCCATCCACCACGTCCGGCGAGAGCATCTGTTTCAGCAGCTCAAAATTGACCGCCCGCTTGTACACCTTCTTCTCCGGCGTGCTGTGTTCCTCATCCAGCATCTCCGTGATGCAGTTGGGAAACAGGGCAGCAATGCGGTCTATATTCTGCGCCGTCAAGTCCGGCGATTCAAATCTCATATGGTTCATTTTGATTGTTCTCCAATCTTGCCTTTTCGTATTTTGCATTCAGGTAGTTCACAAAAGCAGAGCAAGTCACAAGCATATACTGCGCATCTTCAATAGTGGCATCTGTAAAATCAATACTTCCGTGTCGAATTCCACCAGCGTTTGACGTATAACCGTATAGCTTCTCAAAAGCACCTTTCATCGCGCTATGAATTGTCACTCCTGCATCGTCGAGCTTCTTTATAGCGTTTCCTAATGTTGCGTTTCCACCAGTCGAATTTGTAATGATACAGCACATCGCTTCTACTGCACTTATGGCATCTTTTATTGAATTTTCATAGTCTGGGCTTGCTTTATCTGAAAGACTTCTAATTGCCTTGTTTATATGTTTTCTGACAGATTCAAAACTAATCCTGCTTGCTTCTTGAACGGATTCAAGTTCTGCCGTATTGGTAATCGGAACGAACAAATCATCCATCAGCCGATACCCAGAATTTTCTTCTTCAAGAATGGAATTTATCTTCTTTGTAAACACCGGAAAGAAATTTGAATCGCGGCAGCAGTCGTTAGGACATGGGCTGATTGTACAATTTCTGCAACCGAACCGTCCACGTTGAAACTCCAAAAACAGCTCAATAATGGTGTATGGGTCATACCATTCGCTTTGTGGTATTTGATGATAGAACCTTGCCGCAATAATCTGTGTATTTCTTTCGGTGCTCACATTTGCTTCTCCGAGTTTGTCAATAATATATGCTAATATTCGGGAATTATCTGGAAGATACCGAAGCATTTCTACCATCCAATTATACAGTCTGTTGCGTAAACTCATATCAATGTCTGCTATCTGTTGTTCTTTATGCGCCTTAAAACCGTTTCTCTCTCCAAATGTCATGTGCTTGCGTACTCCTTTCTCAGCTTTTTCAACTCCGCATTCATTTCCATCTGCCGGTTAAGCTGCTTCTCTTTCTTCATCTTGTTTTCCAGCGTAGAAATCTGTTTTTCGAGCTGCTTCTTCTTTTCGTCCCGCTCGACAGACTCTTTCAGACTCTCGCCGGAATCTGTCTGCAGCGTGTCCCCGGCGATCTGGCGGACAAGGCTTTCATAGACGGCATCCATATTCAAGCCGTCGATGCTGAGATGCAGTTCGTCTTCCGACATCCAGTCCGTGTGATAATAGCGTCCCACCTTGAAGGCGTTGCTGCCGGATGCAGCAGCCTCCTTGTAGCCAATCCACGCCTGAGCCTTGCCGTCACAGGTCAGAATAAAAAGAATGTGGTACGGAATCTCCTTGTCGATTTGTTTCAGCACTGCTTCGTCAAGCTGCGGATCGTTCAGCCGCACCTCAAACACTTCAATCTCGGCCACTGCTTCGCCCGCAGCGATGTTCAGCGTAGACGCTGCCAGCTTGTTTCGCCAGTAGACCAGCCGGATCTGATCGACAAACACACGGCGCAAAGCAGGGGAAATGTCAAGATTCTCATAGAATTTCTGCTTCGGTATTCTTTTGTTAAATTCAGTCGCTTGAGGAAAACCTACCACTTTTAAAGTCACCTGCCAAACTTAGCTTTTAGTTCCGGATCACCATCTATCTGTTCAATCACCCACGGCTGCAAAAAATAATTTATTTGCGGGTTCGCCATATTTACTGCATGGGTTGATCCTGCAGGCAAAATAACATAAAAATGTTGCAATTCTAAAACCACTCCATCGTGCATCGGAAGCATCGCTGTATGAGTAGACTCATTAAGGAGATACCTTATTAGTTCTACTTTATTGCCGTCAATTCGTTTTAAATAAGCAATCCGAGCTTTTTTCAGCCGCTTATTATAATATTTGTCCTTGATCTTTTTTGCGATGATTACAACTAAAAACACTACCAGAATTGATGTCGATACAACAAATACAATTCCAATTGCAAATCCGTATTTGTCACGGAAGCTTGTCATATACAGTTTCTCTATTATTGCATTCGGAAGAAAAAGCAGTAATCCGCTTGCAACCGACAAAGCACCAAGTATGCGCGGGGGCAACTTCAAAAAATCAACAATATTCTTCATATAACCATCCTTATTTCACGACTAAGAAGCAAATCAGCTCAAAATCATCCAGCCCCGAAACCGCACTGAGCAGCGCAGATGTGCCGCCGCTCTTGAACAGACTGTCAATATCGTTTTCTTCTTTTGCGTCAATGATGGAATTGATCGCCTCGCTCAGTAGCTCAGAGATTTCACCCATTTTGCGTCCGTCATCCGTCTCATCATTGAATCGCTTACAAAGCTCCGCACAAGGCTCACCCTTGCCACGGCAGAGCAGACGCATCGTGTCGAGCAATTTCTTCGGGTTCAGGTAATCGCAGACAATTTCGCCCTCTTCACTGATGTAAACCATGTAGAAGGGGTGAATGCGGTTCCGGTTGTCAATGTTCACGCTGTCATTGATATTTCTGAGGACGAAAATCACACCGGCTGGAGAATCCTCCGTCTGCCCGACAACGGTGTGTAGCCCCTTTGGTGCAGTTTCGATGTCCTCGTGCTGCTTCATGTATTCGAGCAGATCAAGCCGGAACTCGTTAAGTCCCAAATCCATGATGGAAATGCCGCTGGTCATGTCTTCAATGTCCACGACTTCCTCTTGCAGCCGCTTGAGCTGTGCGCGGCGGTATTCAAGATCGCCTTTTTCTTCGGCATTGATCAGATCATCGTCGCCGGTGGAGGTCATGACCGAAATCTTCATGCGGGTTTCCACACGGCTTTTCAGGTTGATATACTCGTCGAGGTCCATATCCGGCCAGAAGTTTACGAGCTGGATATGGTCGTTTCTGCTTCCGATACGGTCAATTCGTCCGAACCGCTGGATAATGCGCACAGGGTTCCAATGAATGTCATAGTTGATGAGGTAGTCGCAGTCCTGCAAGTTCTGACCTTCGGAAATACAGTCGGTTGCAATCAGAATATCAAGCTCATCAGTGCTTCCGGGCAGAAGTACGGATTTTCCTTTGGAAACAGGCGAGAAACAGGTCAGCACTGTGTTGAGGTCTGCCCGAAGCTTTGGAATGGTGGTCTTTCCGTCAACCGTGCCGGTGATCTCTGCCGTTTCCAGCCCGAAATTCTCTTTTGCAAATTTACTGACGTTCGCAAAGAGATAGTCTGCGGTATCAGAGAACGCTGTGAAAATGATGATCTTCTTATTACCAGGATTGATTGGATGCTCGATTTTCTTCTGGATTAAACCAAATAATGTTTGCAGCTTCGTGTCATGCTCCGGCGTGATGTCGGCAATCATGAGGGACAGGAGTTCCAGATTATCTGCGTCCTTTTCCAGCTCGCACATCCATGAAACATAGTCCATATCAGCGAGGTCAATTTTAACCTTCTTGCCGACAGAGAAGAAGTCAGTGTTCTGATCATCGTAATCAAAATCTTCTGTGTCGGAAATCTCAGTCAGATTCAGGACACAGTCCCCAGACTGATAATTTTTTATCGTCCCAATCGTATCGTCAATCAGCTTTTTAATACGGTCAATCGTCAGGCGGAAAGAAGCCACCGAGCTTTCCAGGCGCTTGAGGAGGTTGATGCTCATAAGGCGGCGAATGCCTTCTTCACGTCCTTGCTGGGTCAGGCTGTTTCCCTTGTGATGCGTCATGTCGATGTACTTTGCCAGTTTCGACGGCATGATATAATTCGACGGCGTATAGATCGTCAGGCTCAACGACATAAGCAGATTGTAAATATCGTTATAGTTGATCGCATCATTCAAATCGGTCAAGCAGGGACGTAGAGAAATCGGCGGCAGACGTTCCGGGAATTTGCCGATGTCAGAAGTATTGTAATACTTTTCGATGTGCTTTCTTGAGCGCGCAATCGTCACGCTGTCCAGCAATTCAAAGAAATCAAAATCCAGCGTCCGAAGAAGTTCGTCCGTCGTGCGTTCTTCGGCAGGGAGCTTGCTCCATGCGTTGAAGGCCTTCTGTGCCTGACGGAAAATTTCATCAATGCTTTTGGTTGTGTCGAGCTTTTTGCTCATCTGTGAGGCATCACCCTCATAGGCAAGTGCAAGCTGATTTTTGAGATCGATAAACTTGTTGTTGACTGGCGTTGCCGAGAGCATAAGTACCTTCGTTTTTACACCGGCACGAACTACTTTATTGAGTAGTTTCAGATAACGGTTTTCCTTTGCATCCTCACCGGACACCTCACCGCCGTTACGGAAGTTGTGGCTCTCATCAATGACAACAAGGTCATAGTTGCCCCAATTCAAGCGGTCAAGATCAATTCCGTTCGACTGTCCATGCTCGCGGGAAAGATCCGTATGATAGAGGACGTCGTACCTCAACCGGTCTGCTGCAATGGGATTGTTGATATAGTTGCCCTTGTATGTATTCCAGTTCTCAGAGAGCTTTTTCGGGCAAAGGACAAGCACAGATTTGTTGCGGTTCTCATAATACTTGATCACTGCAAGCGCAGTAAATGTCTTGCCGAGACCAACGCTGTCTGCCAGAATACAGCCGTTGAATTTCTCAAGTTTGCTGATGATGGCAAGAACTGCGTCGCGCTGGAAGTTATAAAGCATCCCCCAGATTTTACTTTCCTTAAAACCCGTTGCCTCGTTAGGCAATTCGTCTTCAGATATATCATCAAGAAATTCGTTGAAAATATTATAAAGCGCAACAAAATAGATGTATTCAGGTGCGTTTTCGCGGTATGCAGCAGAAATGTTTTCAATCACAACGTCTGTAACTTCTTGTAGTCTATTTTTATCATTCCAAAGTTGTTCAAAAAGTTTGAGAAAATAATTGGCATTCTCATAGCTTTCGGTTTTCTGTACCGGATAATAAGCGTTGTTGCCGCGCTCACAGCCGAGGTCAACAGTAGTAAAACCGTTGATCGGCATATAGGTACTTTCATCGACTGTCATAAAGCCCATCATCTGCTCCTGCGTGACATTCGACTTAAAAATGGCTTTGCGCCTGATCCAGTCTGCGCATTCTTTTGCAACCGCCTTTTGTGTCAGCTCATTGCGGAGTTTTACTTCAAACTCTGTGCCATATAAACTACATTCTCTTGAAATGCGGGGAATGTAGAATTCCCGCTGTGCTTTAGGTGTTTTTTCAGTTACAAAAGTTGGGGAGGTAAAAATGAAACGCAGCTCATCGATGCTTTCAAGCTGCTTCTTCAACTCTTGGTATGCATAAATCGAAAAGCATGCCGCAGCGATAGATAGTTTACTCCCTGTCCGAATGCTTTCTTGCAGGTCGTTCTTGACGATATGATTGATATTATCGATGATTTGCATTTACCCACCTCAATAATTAGAGCTTTGTAATGATTTAGTTCCAATATCACCAGCAAGCGCCAAAGATTACTTTTTATCCGGCACGATCTCCACAATATCCTCGATTCTACAATCCAGCGCGGCACAAATCTTCATGAGTATCTCTGTGGTGACATGCCCATTTCGTCCCATCTTGGTGACGGAAGCTGGGCTGATGCCCGCCTTTTCACACAAGTCTTTCTTTTTCATGTCCTTATCGATGAGCAGCTTCCAGAGTTTTTTATAACTCACAGACATAAATATCTCCTCCGTACCAATATACAAAAAAATGCTCTGCTACTTGGCAGAGCATTCGGTCTATTGCAGCCATACTGCCAAGGCCTATTCCAACACTTGACAGCGTTGTTTATAATGATAGCACATTTGGGCAGGGAAAGCAAGAAAATGATAAATCCGCACGAATTACGACTCTATTAAATTTCTTTTCGAGCCACAAAAGAAACAGTTGAACCTCCGAGCAGTCAGAGCTACAATGCCAACACCTCATAGCGAGGACAAACTGATTGGAGGTCAAATAATGAATTATGAAGTAAACTCATTTCAGAACTACGAATCGATCACCATTGACGAACTGAAGGATCAAGCTAACAGTCTGCTGAATCTGGTAACGGAAGAACAGCGACCGCTGCGCGTATGCACGAATAATGGCAAAGAGTTCCTGCTGTTCCCTCAAGACCTGCTCGCTCCGATCTGCGATTCCGACTTTCGCTTGATCCTGCTGTCAGCAATGCGGTATGCGATGGGCAGGAATACTTGTAGTCGCTGATTATATCAAGCGTCACATTCAGCTTCTGGATGATAAGTTTCTCGTACTGGCTGCCGATGAGATTAGGCGGTATCTTGAAGATTACGCAGAACACGAGCCGAATCCGAATCTTTGGCATGGCCTTTTAGGTGCACTTGAGACAGAACAGAGAGAGCGTGCCACTCGTAAGGCAAGGAAAATCAGACCTTGCCCAGCCTGCGGAAAGCCATTGGAGATCATGAGCATTGCTGACAATCGGCATTCACCTGGCGGATTTGATGTAATTGCTCACTGCCGGAACTGTCTCGCTGATTACGAATGGTTCTGTGATAAAGATGGCAGTGTCTCAGATATGAAGCAGTATTTCTTCGGGTAAGGCGAGTGTAAACAGCGGACGCTCATATGAACAAGTGCATTCTCGTATTTCAATATGCTTTCCCTTAAAATGCCCCTCAAATTACGGGAATGCGATAGTTATTGAGGGAAAGCGAGTTTCACCTTTAGAGAGC
>ERZ772893.3377-NODE-3377-length-11309-cov-3.342012_pt1 | contig 11309 bp, 13 predicted proteins | sample MGYA00511482_ERZ772893 | MGnify/ENA primary metagenome ERZ772893 (study PRJEB29015, sample SAMEA2737687) | human gut metagenome | biome: human gut; feature: human-associated habitat; material: faeces | place: China | collected 2012 ...
TGTCGATGGTAGGAAGTGCAGTGCCTGCCTGCCATTTGGCTACCGCCTGTGTGGATACACCGAGTGTATCCGCTACATCCTTGACCTTGATGCCTGCCGCTTTTCGCAGTGCCTTGATGTTGGCACCTGTCTGCTGGATATCGATTGTTGGAACGTTCATTTTCTTGCTGCCTTTCTATATTGCAGGCAACAAAAAAGCGCTGCCTGCCGAAATGACTCGACAAGCAGCGTGTGAAAATGCAGTTATCGTTTAGAGACGCACCGCATTTGTACATGGTCTGTTTTTGCTTGTCGATGGGTATAGGAAACAAAACTGGATTCGTAGGACTCGAATTCAGATTCATAACTATACTCAGCAAACGACACAGCATTAACAGTCTTGCACAGCATCTTCGGTTGTCTCCTTTCGTTTCGTTCTGATTACATTATACCACGTTTGCGTGGGAGGTCAATCAACTTGTGGTTTACTTTTTGCTACACCATTTGGCGGTATCGGGTATATACACCGCATCTGTCCCCTCTTGCTTCGGGTTAGACGGATTTTCCTTGCTGCCAACTGGCGGCTTCTGGCTTTTAAGTTCGTACTTGCTATGATAGCCTGCGCCTTCGTGAAGGACGCGGTCCGAACCTAGTAGATGCTTGCTCACTTGGAACTCCTTATTTCACTTGTAACAAAAAGCGGGTCTGAACCTTGTAAAGTACAGACCCAATGATGTTCGAGGCGGGATTTGTTTTAATCTTTAGCATTAGCCAACCAGCTTTACACTGATTGTTGTCCGTCACTCGCCGCGTGGAGGCTGCAATCATGAGTGACTGTCCGAAGTGGGAGCTGGGGTCACAAAAACCGGCTCCTTAGACCAGCGCGTGTGCCAATTCCACCACTCGAACATATGGCGGGTCGTACAGGGTTCGAACCTGCGACACGCGGATTAACAGTCCGCTGCTCTGCCAACTGAGCTAACAACCCATATGATTAGCAGTTATCGCACTGCTGGACGTTGGTACTCCCGGAGAGACTCGAACTCTCAATAACGTGCGGTTTGAGCGCACTGTGTCTGCCAATTCCACCACGGGAGCATATGATGGCAGTTGACATACTGCCGGATGTTAGGACTTGAACCAAATGGTGGGCTGTGCAGGGGTCGAACCCGCGTACCTCGGTTATGAGCCGAGAGTTCTAACCGTTGAACAAACAGCCCTTATGGCGCTTCCGGTCCGGTTCGAACGGACGACCCTCTGATTAACAGTCAGATGCTCTAACCAACTGAGCTACGGGAGCATGATGGCGGCTTTTGAACCGCCTTAAATTAAAATATAGCGTAAATACGCTATTCTGGTGGACCCGACGAGAGTCGAACTCGTGTCCAGCATATATCCAATTCCATGATTACTTACGCGATAGTCACATGATTGACAACTTTGGACTGTTTGTCTGGTCGTGTGGCAAACCTTTTGCAGCGGACAGATGACCACGCTCACCATGATTTACGTCTTGGTGTACTTGGACTTCAGACGGTTCCGGTTTTATTCTGCGCCGTACATATCTTGCGTACCTTTGAACCTCACACGCTTACCCGCGAGATGGTGCGTTGTTTTGGTCTCCGTCTGCTTAATTAAGCAGCGATAGGAGAAGCGTAACGATTGTTGTCAGTTACTTTTTAAGGTGGTCCTTGAGGCGGAACCATACCCGCGACATGAAATCTTCCATACCCTGTCGAAAACCATTACGGGCCCATGAAAGGCATGTGATTGGCAGCACATGCACTGTTTTGTGATGGTATTAACCCATCAGCTCCACCACTGGCTTTTTCTAGGGAGCCAGGAACCTTTAGTGGGAATTGGCGGGCTCGAACCACTGACCCTCTGCTTGTAAGGCAGATGCTCTCCCAGCTGAGCTAAACTCCCACGAAGTCGTCCGCTTAACGGGCGACGGGAAAAGACGCTTTACAGCTCGACCTTCGTGGTCTTGCCGTCAGCATCGACACAATACACTGCGGCGTCGGCAGCGTTGACGTAGGCATTCTTGGTGCCTTCGACAGTCTTGACCGCCTTCTGGATGTCCTCCAGTTTGACCTGCTTCTTGTCTGCGCCGACCTCGACATAGATAACAGCAGTTTTGCGTGCGGTAGCCATTAGAATCACCTCCTTTTTCGGATGTTGTATAGTATGGATGACTTTACATCGTTGCAAAAGTATGGCGATATATCGTCAAATTGGATTGGCGAGATTCGAACTCGCGAAATGCGGGAGTCAAAGTCCCGTGCCTTACCGCTTGGCGACAACCCAACATATAAAAAGCACCCGGCAGACATTTTATGTCTGAGGGTGCAGTCATAGCGTGGATGAAACGGAGCTTCCGATGCAGTGCAGGTTTTAACCCGCAGCCACTGCGCTATGATGACCCTGTACAGACAACACAACTTGACCGAGGAGTTTTATGCTCCACAGCCCTTGTGAGTTATTCTGTTGGTTCAACATAGTGGCGAACATCGGCTGATTTCCTTTCGTTGTTTCAGTATCATCATTATACCACATCATGTGGAAATAGTCAATACGAAAACACAAGATATAGCGGTTTAAGCCGCGAAATTAACAGTTTAGCCACAAGAGCAGCAACAGAAACGCAAGTCTATGAGGTTGCTTACTGTTCTTTCGGCAACGGCTTCCAATGGATGATTGCATCCAGAACATCAGGGCGCGGAGTGCCCTCGTGTACGCACAGTCTGGTCACGGCTTCCCCCATCATCGTCTCATAGTTCGGAAACGTCATGTCGATAGGAACCGAAATAGTAAGGCTATCAGCAGGCGCTCTCAGAACGACTACTTCACTGCTTTTCTTTTGCTTTTCTGCTTTCTCCCAGCCGGTAGAGAGAAGGTAGTCGTAAAGTGCGTAAGGGTTTACCTCAGAGATGCTATAAGGGGTATCGTGGATACCACTGAGCATTTCATAGGCTCGGCTATACTTCTTCGTTCGTGCGAGGTCTTTCTTGGTCGGTTCGTGTGGTAGCCTGCTCAAATCCATGTTGTTGCGCAGGTCGGAGAGTTTTACTTTGATAGCAGTATGGTTCTGCTGAATGTGCCAAAGGTATTCGGCATAAGACATTCCTTTCTTGCGAGTCAGAGCTTCTACCGTATCAGCAATCTCTTTTGGAAAGGCTGCTCGGATGTCCTCCATCGTAAGCGTAGTGTCTTCCACTGTGTCATGCAGGAAAGCGGCAGCTTCAGCTACTGGGTCTCCTTTAACACCCTTAGCAACTACAGAGACATGCGCCTCAAAGTAGTCCTTCCCTGCTTTATCTTTCTGCCCAGCGTGAGCTTCGATTGCCCACAGCTTGGCTTTTGTGACCATCTCGGCAAGTTCTTGTTTGGTCATGATGCCCTCCAACAAACAAAGAAAGCCGGGACAATGCCCGGCAGATATGGCGGTAGGGGTGGGATTCGAACCCACGGACACTTGCGGCATCGCCGGTTTTCAAGACCGGTTCCATAGACCACTCGGACACCCAACCATGTATTTTGTTTATAAGACGATTTGCCGGATACATTGTATCCGTTGCCTGTCACTCACCGCGCAGAGGTTGTCTTGATTGAGTAACTGGCGGGAACTTATCCCACCCATACCGCAGCCTGTTTCGCCACACGGTATGATTGTTACGGCTTGTTGCATATCTTGTTTTACCGGGACATAGCGACCGGAGCGCGGCAAGATGCGCAATGCACGTGGCATGGTTTTTAAAGGAGGTCCGCGCTTTGATTGCTTACTATTAGCCAGATGTTATTGGCATCTGTTGCCCATCTCCCACCCCGTGGAGGTTGTTAGCGAGGGAGACTGACGAGGGTGGTGCTCCTCGCCAATGTCGCAGCCGATTTCGCCACTCGACACTGCATTTTTTCGGCTTGACGATGCCCCGTGTAATTCGCTTGTCCAAGCGGCGCGGACGAGGCGTTCGTCTTCGTGGTCGTAGTTATAGGAGTTCCGCGCGAAATGACTCGTACTGCACGAAACAGTACACAATCAAGCCCAGGGTAGGCCATCGCAGAAAACGAAGCGACCCTGTTGGTGGAGATAAAGGGATTCGAACCCTCGACCCCCTGCTTGCAAAGCAGGTGCTCTCCCAACTGAGCTATATCCCCATGATGGCGGGATGCACCCGCCAAAGGGCTCCACACGAAAATGACTCGTGTACCGTGATACAGTACACGCAATCAAGTCCATTTTCAATCTTAATTCGACATTTTGTTAGACGCTCGTGCTGTCTATTGTTCATCCCTACCTCAAAAGAGGCTGTCGACATAGGGGATGCTTTCTTTAGGCGTACTGGAGTTCGCCGTACTGCTTCACCTCGCGCTCCAGATGCAGCGGGATGGTCTTGGCATCCTTCTGCGTAATGTCTTCACGCGTTACCAGCGTTTCGCTTACGCCAGCCGCCTGCAGGACTTCGTACAGGTTTGAGGGACCGGTGCCGTCGTAGCCTGCGGTCAAGCCGTTGACCTGCATAGTGAAACCGTGCAGATGCTGTGCAAGACCCGGAACAAAATCGAGTTCAACAACGACCTCGTTGCTATTCTCGTTCACGCGTTTAACCGAGATGGCGCGGATGTTCTGGCTCCCGAAGGTCTCAATCAGCTTTTTGGCTGCTGCTGCAGTCTCGATAGTTGAAGTCCCTTCGACGTTGATAATTGCCTGCTCCATTGGAGTCAACCTCCCTTCTATGTTAGAGTTGTCATGCGCTATAGCAGATAACGCTCTGCCATGCGGGGCTTTACGTCGCCTATTCGTGTTCGGTTCCGGCTCCGACGACTTTCGGAAGGACTTAGCCAACCGTCAGCAAGTGCATGCCCCCGCTGACAGCTTCTTGGGCGGATTCTCAAAGAGCGCGTCACCCAATCGGACCGTGGAGCTTGATGGCAGACTCGAACTGCCGACCTGCGCGTTACGAATGCACTGCTCTACCAACTGAGCTAACCAAGCACGGTAGGGTGTTTTATGCTGGTTATCACCCCTCAGCGAGGAAGCCAACCTCGCGTCCAGCACCATCCGGTAGCAACCCCGGAGGATTCTGCGCTGTATCCTCTCCGATGTTTTTCAGCACCATTCGCGACTGATGCCGAGACTTTCGGATACCTTCAGGTGCAGCACCTGTTTGCCGATTCTTTTTTGACTGTCCATTGGCAATTCGGACAGCGGACCACATGTGGACCATGTTCGCCAATTTTAATGTCGTGGCGTACGGTGACGGCGACGGTGGAGCGGGCAGCGGGATTCGAACCCGCGTGACCAGCTTGGAAGGCTAGTGTATTAACCCCTATACGATGCCTGCATGAGAAAAAGCGGGTGAACCCTCTCTTAGCCCCGCCATGATGTCCGTTTAGTAGGTCGTCATCCCCGAAACATCATCTTTGTGCCTCTTAGCGATTCCGCGAATCTCTGCGTGGACGATACGAAAGAATCCGGAAAAGCATTTTAGACACTGGTCAACTTCAATTCAAGCCCTGCCGTTACTTTCCTGTCAATTCGGGTCAACGGATTGTTACGGGCTGTGTAAGACTGCGGCAAACTTACCAGATGCCGCGCAGCAGTCTCGCCTTTTTCGGCTATGTCGCGTCTGGCTGCGCCCCGGCTTAACGGGGATGCTCGTACGATGCATGCTTAGCGGGACGAGATTTGTTGTTTCTGCGCCGAAGCACAAGAGGAAGCACTCGCCCACACAGCTTCCTGACCGTTTAGGATACCGCTTGCACAGGGAATGCAATGCGGTTCCTGAAAGGACATTCGTCAGCGGCAATCATAGTCGCTGTCCACCACCCGCCGCGTGGAGGCTGTCCCATCGGGTGGCTGAGTGCGCCGAGGTATGGACGCACTCAGATAGGCGCTACCTATTATGGTGTTTTAAGGCGGGAGCTGCCCGCCATCAGGTAAATCAGTACATCGGTGTGACCCTTTCCTTGATTTTGACATTCGGACGCGGTAATTACTGCATCGGAGTGCCCTCCCTGTTTTATTTGACCTGCTAGAATCGCTTCCAACAGGTCATGGCTCTGGCAGGTGGAGTTGAACCACCTTTTCCCGTGCGCTGCGGGCGAATTAACCATGGTGCATTGCAACCTTCGTATTCGATACCAGAATATTTCGGTCATTTTACGTCCGACCGATTGACATGAATAGCCGGTTTAACGTCATGGCATGGACGATGGGTGCGGAGACAGGACTTGAACCTGCAACCGCCAGCGTATGGGGCTGGTAAGCTACCTTTGCTATACTCCGCGTGGCGGGTCGTACTGGGTTCGAACCAGCGACGCTCGGATTAACAGTCCGATGCTCTGCCGACTGAGCTAACGACCCAAGAGAAAAGACATTTGCCACGGGGAGCTCAATACCCGTGTTACCGCCGCTCGCCGCGAGGAGGCTGTCTTTATGAGCGGCAACTCTTATGGGATACCAGATACGATGCTTGCCGCCGCTCTACAACCAGCTGCAAGCAGATGTGTATGTAAGTGTGTGTAAAACTATGATGTTGTTTCGGAGCATATCTGGTATCTTCTAAGAGTTTTATGTTATCTGCGAAGATGTTTGCCAAGCTAAGGGAGGTTAAGCCTGTTGCCCGATGCCGACCGCGTGGAGGTCATCTTCTCGGCATCAGCTTCTGACAGGATTCGAACCTGTGACCCGCTGCTTACAAAACAGCTGCTCTGTCAACTGAGCTACAGAAGCATATTCAGGAGAAGTAACTCTCCCGAAAAATAGGTAAATTACCCTTCTACCAATTATCTGCAATTCGCATATTTTGTCAACACAAAAAATGCCACATACAGTGTCCAGAACGGAAAATGTTGTGCATAAGCACAACATATAGTGTTTTCCGTTTCTGTACTTGCATTATACCATATTTTGGCGTGAAAGTGTATCAAATACAAGTATGATTTACAAAATGTTCAAACACTTTTCCGGACTCGATGCGTTCCGGAAATCGCAGACTCTTGTTGCCGACGCGGTGCATCCGGTGGTCGATGACATCAGAACGGCGCATCTGTTCCGCGTTTACGCAAAAGCCTGTACCGTAGTATTGCATGTAGTTACTTCGTTGCTCTTTGTTTTCCGCAGCCCTCCCGAAAGGTCTCCGTTCATCGTGGACGAACACCGTATCCGAGCATAGAGCGAAATCGAGGTAGTGCATTGCCGCCATGCGCTCAAAGACATATATCTGCCTGGTCTCGATGAAATAATAAAAGATATAGTCGGCTTCCTTGTACAGCCATCCCTTTGAGTGCTTGGCTATCGCTTTCTGGTATTTTCCAAACCGCAGCAGTTTGTCATCTTCCCCGATAGCAAAACTATTCACCGCTGTTTCGAGGAATACATTCCCAGTTTTGTAGGTGTCAGCCTTGGCTTCCACCGTGAATGAAGAACCGTCCTTCCGGTATACAACGAAGTCAATGTCGTCTTCCTGATATTTCTTGTCATCCCGTACATCCGAAAATCCCGCAATCCTGTCCTTGTGCGTTTCGCAGTAGTAGTCAAGATAGTGCATGGTGACAGATTCGCCAATCAGACCTACCTTCATCTGACCCGCCATGTTATAGGACGTCTTGTTTTTCTGTCTGTACAAGGGTATTACCTCACGATATTTCCGCAAAACGGGCACTTTGCGCCTTTCCGGCAAATGTCAGCAATCGAAGGCGTCCAGTCTTTGTCTTTGCCGTACCCACATACAGGGCATACGAGCGGGATATTTTTGCAGCTGCCGGTCGTATACATGTCGGGGCCGAATTCATTGTCAGGGTGCCACAAAGCGGCGATTTGAGGGCATGCAACTGATACTACAGGTTTCCTTGCTGTTTTGGCGTAGTGGGCTCTCATGACCCTTCTCAGTGAGTTTCTGGCGCATTCTGGACATCCGGTATGTACTTCCCCGGACCCGCAGGCAAAAGCAATCATCGGATGCCATTCTCCGTTTGCGCCGTACCCGCAATCCTTGCAGACAAGGTATACATGCCTTGCGCTTCCGGAAGTCACTCGCGTGGGCGGGAACTCATTAAGTGTCGGATGCCACTGTGCGGCAATTTCGGGATGAACGGTAGCTACATCATTGACGCCTTCGACAAGGACTTTTCCGGAACACACCGGGCATCCGCCGCCTGTTCGACAGGCACCGGCGATAGAGGGACGCCATTCGCCGTTCTTTCCGTATCCGCATTTCGGACAGATAAGAGCGATTCTGCGATTGCTGCCGCAGGTGACTTCCTCTGGTGATACAGAATTGGCTGTTGGATGCCACATAGCAGCAACACGGGGACATTCCTGTGCTACCGTGCCACGATGCCTGCGATACCGCCACTCGAAATCTTTCACGGTACAACCACCCCTGCCCGTTTATGGATGTTTTCGGACTTTGCGATATTTACAGCTGTGCTATAGGAGATACCATATACATCCGCAAGGTCACGCAAATTTTTGCCGGTGTTCATCCGTGCAAATTCCGCAAATTCCCGGTTTCTGGCTTTTACATTATCCGTGATAGGAGAACGGCTTTGCGTGGCTTTACGGGTTTCGGCTTCAGCCAGCGATTCAGAAAGCTTTCCGTAGTCATGCAGAATCTTACAGGTCTGACCCACGGCAATCTTATGGTCTTTAGCAATGTCGGAGACACTTTTCCCGTTCTGGTATTCTACCGCAATCCCCTCGCAGACTTCTTCCGGCAGCTTCTTCTTCATTTTAGCGTTGCCGCGCAGGTTCTTGCGGTAGAGGGGATGATGTGCCCGGTATTTTTGGATAAGCCCCGCAATGAATCGCGGTGTGACATTGTACCGTACTGCGATATTCTCTACCTTAATACCCGCTTTGTAGTCTTTCAGGATATCGTTGTTCCGCGCTTCGATTTCCTCCGGAGTCTTGGTGTCTTCCAAGGCTTCACACCGTAGCTCCAATACTTTCGGGCTGTGCTTGAATTCCGGGATGTTCATGGGCGGTTCAGGACCGAAACGGACAAGACCACCAGAAATCGGATGCCCTGCTTCTCGAAATACCTGATAGGTGGTGGATTCCGATAACCCATATTTATCCATGATTTCTCCGACAGTCATGTACGGATTTGCCCTGACATCCGCAACGATTTCGGCATTGCGCTGGCGTTTCTTGAACTGCACAGCTGACCCGATATTCTCTTTGTGCGGGGTATAATCAGGGCTTCTGCGCAGGATATGATAGACCTGTTGTCCAGAGAGATTGTATTTCTCAGCGATTTCAAAGGTCCAGGCCCCGTTTTTGTAGTCTTGCGCAATCTCAATATTCCGCTGCTCCATGTCGGCTTTCGACAATCGTTTCTGATTGTTGGGTTTCCGATTCGGGCTTTTGCGGTCATTGCGGCGCACAGCATCAAAACCCTCTAACACTTCAAGGGATTTCTTAACATTCGTGCAGCCGATACCGTATTTCTCAGCCAATTCCGCGATGTGCATACCGGCGATATAATCGTTCAGCATTGCCTTATCGCGGTTCAGTTTTGCTTCTCCGGTTAAACTTTTCCGATGCATGGTGTATCCTCCTGATTTGCTACCCAGTCGATGATATGGTCGATGCAAAGATTCGTGATTTTGCTTGCGGTATAATACTGTGAAGTGTCATCGAGCTGCGATTCAATTTCCGCATCGGATGCCGAATACCCTACTGATGCAAAGAACATCCTTGCGAGGGTACGCGCATCGTCCCGGCACAGAGGTCTTACCGTATGCCCAAAGGTGAAGCGCCGGAGCAGAGCATCGTCCAGCGTATCGGGACGGTTCGTGGTCCCGACAAGGATGATGTCGTTGCCGAGTCGGTCAAGCTCCTGCATCAGGGCAATCGTCACACGGTTCATTTCCGCAACATCATCCTTGCCGCCGCGCCGTGTCCCGATAGCGTCAATCTCATCGAGGCAGAGCACGCACGGACTTTTTCTCGCATAGTCGAATATCATACCGATATTCTTCTGCGTTTTGCCCAGAGCGGAATTCACCAGACCGGAGAAATTCGTGTATACGAAAGGAAGGTTCGTCGTATATGCGATATACCGCGCCAACTCAGTCTTTCCGGTTCCCGGCTCGCCCATGAGTAAAAGAGAACTCGTATAGTGAATCCCCATTTCCTGTAACCGCAGCGCAGCACGGCGCGTCTTGCACATTTTATCAATGACCGCCTTCTCGCTGTCTCGGATGAGGAACCGGTCTTCTCGGAAAGCGCTCGAATCCTCCGCGACCAAAAGCCCCTGCAGGTTATACGGCAGTTCGATGAGTGTAGGACTTTTACTTGCAAGTGTTCGCAGACAGGTTTCCTTGAACGCTTTGTCCTTGACAGTAGTAAGCCCCTCCAACACGATTTTCGCCTGCTGCTGAGATTTCCGAATATCCCCTTCCACTACATATCGAAGCAATGCCCGTTCATTCTCGTTCACTTAATTTCCCTCCCTCATAAAAAGAAAAGCCCTCTGCAACATTCTGCAGAGGACTCAATCTCTTTTACATTTCTGCTTACGGACGCGCCGAATAATACTGTAAATACCCGGCAAGGAATAATGGTATGCCTTAGCGAGGTCTTTGGCGTCGATGCCGTTTTGGTATTTCTCGAAGATTTCATCGTTGCGTTTTTGTTGACGGCGGGTGATGCGACGGTGACTGAGTTCTTTGTTGCTGATTCCGGCCTGAACAGCAATGGCACTGCAATACCCAATGGAAACACCGTACTTTTCGGCAATGTCGCGGACACGCGTATTTTTCTGATACTCCGCCACGATTTTATCGACCAGATTGGCATGGTCCTGTTCTTCCGCAATGCGCTGCGCCTGTTGTTCTTCATCGAGAGCGCGATAGCAGGTCCTGACGCAAAGCCCGTATTTCTCGGACAGTTGCTCAAACGATAGCCCGTCCTCATAGTCTTTGACAATCTTCCTGTTTCGCTCGATGATTTCGCTGCGGGTTGCTTTCCTTTTCCTCATACTGGTTCACCTCTTAGGCTTTGCTGCCTTCTTTTTGCGTCCCTTGCCGCGATAGATACCGGCCTCATGAAGATACTTGAATCCGGAAGAGGGACTGATACCGTATTCCCGAGCAAGGTTCTCGACCGGCGTGTTGGGGTTCTTCTTCGCGTAGTCCACAAACCCCTGCTTGAAATCTTTAATGCGGCGCAAAGTAGAGGTCTCGATTTTCGTGTCGAGGTGCCGGTGGTAGGAGTCCCCGCCTTCTTTCAGAATACGAAAAATCGTGGCGCGGTTAAGGTTAAAAGCTTTTGCCAGTTCTTCGGCTGAAATGCCTTCCTGATACTGGTTGCGAATCTCGTC
>ERZ772893.3382-NODE-3382-length-11291-cov-2.959327_pt1 | contig 11291 bp, 7 predicted proteins | sample MGYA00511482_ERZ772893 | MGnify/ENA primary metagenome ERZ772893 (study PRJEB29015, sample SAMEA2737687) | human gut metagenome | biome: human gut; feature: human-associated habitat; material: faeces | place: China | collected 2012 ...
AACGAGTTGCAGAACTCGCCGGCGCCTTCGATGCTGAAGACGGTCTGGGGCGGCGTGTGGAGCTGTCTGCTCTTCGGCGTTGTTTTCGGCCTCATCATTGCGGGGGTGATCGCACGTGCTCCGAAACCCTTCGGCAAGGACTCCAACGAGTAGTCGCATCGTATGGATAGATTGGACATATCGGTCGTAGTGCCGCTCTACAACGAAGTGGAATCCCTGCCCGAACTGGCGGAGTGGGTCGATCGGGTGATGCGCGAAAACGGCTTCTCCTACGAAATGATTCTGATCGACGACGGTTCGTCGGACGGTTCGTGGGAGGTCGTCGAGGAGCTCAAAGAGCACTATCCGGCCGTCCGCGGCATCGGCTTCGCCCGCAACTACGGCAAGTCTGCGGCCCTCTACTGCGGATTCGCGGCGGCGGAGGGCGAGGTGGTCATCACGATGGACGCCGATTTGCAGGATTCGCCCGACGAAATTCCCGAACTGCGCCGCATGATCCTCGAAGAGGGTTACGATCTGGTCTCGGGGTGGAAGAAACGGCGTCACGATCCCGTGGGCAAGCGCTGGCCCAGCAAATTCTTCAACTGGACGGCCCGGAGCGTGTCGGGCATCCGGCTCCACGATTTCAACTGCGGGCTGAAAGCCTACCGCCGCAAGGTGGTGAAGGCCATCGAGGTCTACGGCGAGATGCACCGCTTCATTCCGATTCTGGCCAAGCAGGCCGGGTTCCGCCGCATCGGCGAAAAGGTCGTTGATCACCACGCCCGCAAGTATGGGCATTCCAAATTCGGTGTCGAACGGATGGTGAAGGGCTATCTCGACCTGATCTCGGTGCTGTTCATGTCGCATTTCGGGCGTTCGCCGATGTATTTCTTCGGCAGCCTCGGGACGCTGATGTTCCTCCTGGGCGGCGGAACGACGGTGTGGATCATCGCCGAAAAACTCTGGAAACAGTTCCACGACCTGCCTTTGCGCGCCGTGACCGACCAGCCGCTGTTTTATCTGGCGATTCTGGCCGTTATTCTCGGCGTCCAGCTCTTTTTGGCGGGGTTTTTGGGGGAACTTATCAACAGAAACTCTTCCGAGCGGAACAAATATCTGATCGACAAAACTTTATAAATGATGATACAACGAATCCAAACGCTTTATCTGCTGATTGTCACGGCTTTGATGGCCGTCACGCTCTTTGCGCCTCTGGCATGGTTCGCGGGTGACGCCGGGGAGTTCGGACTCTATGCCTTTGCGTTGAAGACGGCCGAAGGCGAGGCCGTACAGCCTGCGGTCTACATGGGAACGGTGTTGGCGTTGGCCTGCGCGCTGCCGTTGGTCACGATTTTCCTGTTCCGCCGCCGGCTGCTGCAAATCCGACTCTGCGTGGTCGAGATCGTGTTGCTGCTGGGCTGCGTGGCTATGGAGGGCGTTTATTATTTTCTGAGTTGGCGGGTCTTTTCCGACCTGGCGTTCCACACGCAGGGATTCAAGCCCGCCATTGCATTGCCGCTGGTCTGCCTGTTGTTCGCATACCTGGCGGCCCGGGCTATTTTCCGCGACGAATTGCTGGTGCGCGCGGCCGACAGAATCCGTTGATCTGTCCGCATCCGACTGGACCCGGGGTGTGCCGAAAGGTGCGTTCCGGGTCTTTTTATCCCCGGCGAATGAGGCGCGCGGAGAAAAACGAGATAAAATGGACCGATATGGTTATTAAAAGAATGTTACAAACTTTGCAGGTCCGGAAATAAATTTTATCTTTGAGACATAATATTGGCATTATGTAATGAATTGAAATTTATATTGGCTACATACAACTATTTTATTAATTAACACTAAACTCTATGAAAGCAGTAAACTTATGGAAAACATTGTTCTGCGCGGCGTTGGCTGTCACGGCCTTCAGCGCGTGCTCGGACGATGACAAGGACGACGATGGTGGGATGCCGTCGATCACCGTGAACGGCGAGGCTTCGGCTACTGTCGCCGTGAACCTCGACGGTGGGACTACCGATGCCATCGAGGTCGTTTCGACCAGCAGTTGGGCATTGACTTTCGACGACGAGACGGCTTCCGCCTGGTGCCATCCCAGCAAGGAGACGGGCGGCAAGGGCAAGACGACGCTGACTTTTACGGTAGACAAGTGGGAGGGTGCCGCAAGCAACGCCGAGCGTCAGGTTACCGCTAAACTGCTTACGAACGGCAGTTTCGAGGGTATTCCCATTCCCAAGACGGCCACGATCACCGTTAAGCAGAACGGTGCCGGTTCGACGACTATTACGACCAATGTAAAGGAAATCCGCGACAAATTGACTTTCCCTAATTCTGCAACCGAAATTACGGAGTCGATGGTTGTTACAGGTATCGTTGTTTCGGACGTTGCCGGTAATAACATCAATAACAAGTCGTTCATGATCGCCGACGACACGACTGAACCGGGTGCCGGTCTGTTCATTCGTCTGAAAGGAACGAATACCGTTGCCAAGATGGGCAATATCGTTCAGTTCGAGCTCAAAGGCGGTTCGCAGCAGTCCTATTTCGGAACCTATCAGGTGAACTTCACGGATGCAACAGCCGATCCGACAATTACGGTTTTGGATTCGAACGACAATACGCCGGCACCCATTGCTGTCGAGGATGTTTCCAAATTGGCAGAATATCAGTCGCAGTACGTGCAGGTTTATTCGCAGCCTGTTGCCGACATCATCGGGCAGAAATATTACAATGTCAGCTCCGGCTATGCAAATCATACGTTCGTGACCCGTACCGGCGGGTCGTTCTCGCTGTCGTTCGGCTCTTATACCAAAGATTGGGCTTCGGCAATCGAGATTCCCAATAATTCGGGCAATATCAAAGGCTGTGTTTCCATCAATAACAACTTGGGCAATGTCTCGCCCCGCAATGCTGACGACTTGAAAGGTATGACCGAGCCGCTTTTCGAAGTGGAGACCACCACTACGAAGATCAGCGAGATCACTGCTGCCGGCAGCTACACCATCGAAAAGGCTACGGTTGTAAGTGTCAGTGCGAAGAGCTTCGTTATCGGCGACGGAACGGGTTACATTTGTGTTTACAAGACTACGGAGCAGTCGGTTGCCGTCGGTGATCTGGTGACTGTGTCGGGTGCTGTCGCTGACTATGCGAAAGGTATGGAGGGTAAGACTGCACTCCAGTTCGACGCAGCCGCCGAGGTGACCAAAGAAACCGGAACCGGTACGATTACCGTTCCTGCGCCTCAAGTGGTTGCCGGTGCTGAGATTGACAATACCAAGCCGTTGAAATACATTACCGTAACCGGTAAGCTGACGAAGTCGGGTAATTTCTATAACGTTGCTTTCTCGGATTATACGGGAGAACAGACCGGTTCGCTTCTGGATGCTCCGGCGTCGTTGAATGCAGCTATCTATGACGGAATGGCCGTGAAAGTAACGGGCTGGTATGTTTATACCAACACGTCCAAATATTTCAACATCATTGCCGACAAGATCGAGCTTGCATCGACCGATCCTGTCGTGAAATTCACTTCGACTCCGTCTGCATTCGCAGCCGAAAATCCCCTTGCTCAGACGGTGGAATATGTTGCCATGAATGTTTCGGGCAATCCTACGTTCGAAATTTCCGAGGGCGCCGACTATTTCGCAGTAGGTACGGTTACCGCCACGACCGTCGAGATCAAGGCCAAGGGCAACAACACGACCTCCGCTGCTTTAGAGGGTAAGTTGGTGGCAAAAGTCGCTGGTGTCGAGAAAGCTTCGGTTGTTTTATCGCAGCTCTCTACAAGTGTTACGAACTATAAGCCTCTAACAGAAGTCCCTGCGGATTGGTCAGGATCCTATGTAGTTGGTTATCCTAACGGTAAAATTTGCTATATATTGGATAAAAAATATGTAGCTTCTTCGGAAAAGACAACGTTTACCTATACGAAACTCGAAGCTCCTTTATTCGATGGGACAAATATTGTTTTCAATGCAGATTATCATAAGGTAACTCTTGCCAAGATTGAGGGAACGACTTATTATTCGATGAAGTATGGCGAAGAATATGTCGGCTGGGTTTCCGGTGATAAGAACAATTGCCATTTCACGACGACACCCCCGACTGCCGGTACCCCCAATTACCAATGGACTCCTGAATTGACTACAGACGCTAACGGAGCGAAGTGGGTCGTATTGACTCTTACGACTAAAGATGGAGACAAATCTCGTGAATTCATGTTCAATGCGAATTCAGGGCAAGAGAGATTCTCGACCTATACTGGTACACAAAAATCAGTCATGCTGTATAAACTTTAGTAGTCAAGGAAACTGACTTTGAAAACAAACCACTCTTGGCGGGGATAAAACCCCGTCAAGAGTTTGGTTTCTAAACAGGTCCGAGGACCGTGGCCTTTTTTAGCTATTTTTGCATGGTGAAATTCATGAAACAGACGGGCTTGCTATACATTGCATGGTCGGCAATGCTTGTCCTTTTCGCGGGATGCAGCGACGATGACGACGGAGGTGTGAAACCCCTGGCGCAACTCGAAGCAAAAACCGTGAATTGTATAACCACAACGGACAGGCTCCTTACCCAGGGCCCGAAGGGGCAGACCTTCCGGGCGAAGATCGTACTGGCGGCGGGCGAGGAGTGGTGTTCGTTCGATCCGGCGTCACGGCTTGCGACAACGGCGGGCGGTGCGGTGGGAGAGGCGCTGCCTCTCTACCTGGAGGAAAACAGCACCGAAGAGTACCGCGCGGCGGAAATATCCGTCACCTATTCCGGCGGTTATTCCGTGACCCTGCGGCTGTGGCAGATGCCCGATTCCGCAACCCCGGAGTACGACCGGGCATGGGGCGAATTGCCCGGATACCGCGAGGACGCCAACTATATTTATAAGACCTACAACACGACGCTGGTCGGCAATAAATATTTCCCAGGAGGATATGTCCGCAATTTCACGGTCTGCTACGACAAAAAGACGCGGGTTTCGCAATGGGTGGCCTATCCGGTCTTTTATGCCCTTTACGAGGCGCCCCAGTTGTCGCGGGTCAATGCTTTCGGTTACGATCCGAACGACCAGCTGCCGGTAATTCCGACGGCCGATCAGCAGAACATCAGCTCGGGTTACGGACAGCGGGGGTACGACCGCGGGCACATGCTGCCCCAGGCCACACGTTACAACAACTATGCGGCCAACCGGATGACCTATTATGCGACTAACATGATGCCCCAGAACAGCGCGTTCAACCAAGGCGTTTGGGCGCGGCTCGAAGGGCAGGTGCGTCAGTGGGGACCGCTGCCGAGCGGAGTGCGTTACGACACGCTCTATGTGGTGACGGGCGCCAGCTTCAAGAAATCGACGACGATTCCCAACGCCAACGGCCCGATCACCGTGCCGTCGCATTGCTGGAAGGTGCTGCTCAAGCAGACGGGCAACCTGCATAAGGAGCTTTGGGAGCTTGCGGCCGACGAGGTGAAGACCATCGGTTTCATCTTCACCAACGATGCGGCCGGAGCCGCGACGGGCACGGCCGCGGCGGCCTGCACGGTGGAATATATTGAGGAGCAGACGGGTTTCAAGTTCTTCCAGAACCTCGATCCCGACGTTGCCGATGCGGTCAAAAAACAGAAAAATATTGCCGACTGGCCGGGAATTTATTGATAAGGACCTTAATTGCATATCGTTATGAAGAAAATCCTTTTGACAGGACTGTTTGCCTCCCTCATCGTGGCGGCATGCTTTGCGCAGAAGCCCTATAAAGTGGTCTTCTACAACTTCGAGAACCTGTTCGACACCATCAACGAACCGGGGGTGCTGGACGAGGAGTTCACGCCCGAAGGACCCAAGAAGTGGAACACGGCCAAGTACACCAAGAAGATCGGAAACCTCGAACGGGTGTTGTTCGACATCGCTGCCGAGGACAAGGATTTTCCCGTCGTGATCGGCGTCTCGGAGATCGAGAACCGCTCGGTGATGGAGGATGTGATCGCACAGCCGAAACTCGCGCACGGCAACTATCGCATCGTGCATTACGACTCGCCCGATGCCCGCGGCGTGGACGTTGGGTTCTACTACCGTCCCGACGTTTTCAAACTCGAAGGCAGCGCGGCCATTCCGTTCAAAATGCCTGAAATGCCGAACTTCAAGACGCGCGATTTCGTCACGATGTGGGGCACGATCGAGAACGAGCCGTTCTTCTTCCTCGTGAGCCACTGGCCCTCGCGGCTGGGCGGCAAGGAGGCTTCGGACCCCAAGCGTCTGGCTGCGGCCAGCCAGGTGAAGCACATCGTCGATTCGGTGATGGCGGCCAATCCGGCTACGAAGGTGGTCGTGATGGGCGACCTGAACGACGATGCCACGGACGCCAGCGTCGTGGAGGGGCTGAGCGCCAAGGGCAAGATCAAGGACGTGAAGGAGGGCGACATGTTCAATCCCTTCATCGCCCTGCTGAAAGCCGGTTACGGCACGCTGGCCTACCGCGATGCGTGGAATCTGTTCGACAACATCGTCGTTTCGGAGAACCTGGCGACGGGCTCCACCGGCGAACTGAAAATCCAGCCCGTCGGCAAGTCGAAATTCTACGGGGGCATTTTCCGCCGTCCCTACATGATCCAGAAGGAGGGCCAGTACAAGGGTTATCCGCTGCGCACGTTCGTCGGCAACGACTTTCAGGGCGGTTTCAGCGACCATTTCCCGGTCTATATCTACATTGCCAAATAAACACGCTAAAATATTTGTATGAAACTCAAAATTTTACTTATTCTGATGCTCGCCGCCGTGACCTTCACGTCCTATGCGCAGGACGGAGGCATCCGCGGCAAGGTGGTCTCGCGCAACGGCCGCGTGGCACTGAGCAACGTACGGGTGAAGATCGAAAGTCTGGGACTGACGGTCATGACCGACAAGGACGGCAATTTCGTTATCGAGAACCTCCCCAAGGGTGACTACACGCTGTCGTTCGCAACTCCCGAGTTCGAACCGCTCGACCTGATGGTCCGCGTGGACAACCGGAACGTGAAGGATCTCCGGCAGGTCATCATCGTTCCGACGGGTCCTGCCGGCGGTGTGCTGGACGACGCGATCTTCGCCGAGTTCGACAACGACTCCTCGTCGTCGGACACGCAGGCTGCCCTCGTCGCTCTCGTCGTCGAAGGACCTGTTCAACAACATTGCGTCGTATCGTTTCAGCGAAATGCGCTTCAACGTCCGCGGTTACGATTCGCAGTATTCGGACATCTACCTGAACGGCATCCGCTTCAACGACGCTATGACCGGCTACGGCCCCTGGTCGCTGTGGAGCGGTCTGAACGACGCCACGCGCAATCAGGAGAATTATACGGGTCTCGAAGCTGCTGACTTCGGCATCGGCGGCATCGGCGGCATGACCAACGTCAACGCCCGCGCTTCGCAGATGCGCAAGGGTTTCCGAGTCAGCGTGTCGAACGGCAACCAGATGTACCGTTTCCGGGCGATGGTCTCCTACGGTTCGGGACAGCTGGACAACGGCTGGTCGTATGCCTTCTCGGTGGGTACCCGTCAGGGCGGCAACGGCTATGTGGACGGCGTTTATTACAATTCCTATTCTTACTTCGCTTCGGCCGAGAAGCTCTTCGGCGACAACCACCGTCTGGGCCTTACGCTGATGGCGTCGCCTTCGGAGCGCGGAGCCCAGCAGGCATCGACCGACGAGGCCTACCGCCTGTTCGGCAACAACTACTACAATCCCAACGTGGGTTATCAGGCCGGCAAGCTCCGCAACTCGCGCGTGCGCAACACCCACGAACCGATCGTGATGCTGAACTACACGTGGGACATGTCGGAGAACACGCGCCTGAACGCCGCCACGGCGCTGCGTTTCGGTAAGAACGGCTATTCGGCGCTGACGTGGAACGGCGGCGCGGACCCCCGCGGCGATTACTACCGCTACATGCCTTCATCGGACGGCACGCAGATCGTGCCGGGCATCACCACCGATCAGACGATCTATTTCTATTTGCAGGATGCCATCATGGCGGCCGGCGTATGGGACGGTATGCTCGACTACGACGATTTCTTCCACAAGAACCAATACATAGATACGGACCCCGTACTGTCCAAACTGATGGGCAACCAGTACCGTTCGAACTACATGATCGAGGAGCGTCACACCGACCAGCTGGACTACAACCTGGCGGTCAACGTGCAGCATAACATGCGCAACAACATGCGCATCGTCGGCGGCGCCAACCTGCGCGTCAACCGCACGAATTACTATTCGGAGGTCAAGGACCTGCTGGGCGGCGACTACTGGTACGACATCGACAAGTTCGCCGAGCGCGACATGGCCAGCACCGAGGCTTACCAGAACGATTTGGACTATTACTGGGCTACGGGTCACGCCCGCATTGCCCGCGTCGGCGACAAGTACGGCTACTACTACCGGGCGCACCTGCTCGAAACCAACGCCTGGGCCAATTATACGTGGGGCATCGGCGGTTTCTCGCTGGGTGTCGCCGGATCGGTCGGCTATTCGCAGATGTACCGCGAGGGTATGTGGCGCAAGGGTCTGTTCCCCAACAATTCGAAAGGCGACTCGAAGAAGCTCGACTACCTGACCTACGAGGGCAAACTCTCGCTGGGCTACAAGTTCTCGGGCGCCCATTCGCTCGAAGCCAATGCGGTTTACTTGCAGCAGGCTCCGAAGTTCGCCACGGCATTCGTGTCGCCGCGCACGCGCAACACGACCACTCCGGGCCTGAAGGCCGAGAAGGTGTTCGGCGTAGACCTCACCTACAATCTCAATCTGCCCTACATCAAGGCGCGTCTCTCGGGATACTACACGACGATCACCGACCAGTCGAAGGTCATCTCGTTCTACGACGATACCCGCAGTTCGTTCACCAACTTCGCCATGAGCGGCATCGACAAGGAGCACTACGGCGTGGAACTGGGCCTTTCGGTTCCGGTATGGCAGGGGCTTTCGGTCGTCGGCGCCGTGAGCTGGGGCGAGTACACCTACACGTCGAACCCCAACTTCGTGCAGACGGTGGACAACATGGACAAGATCGTGTTGAAGGATAAGGTCAACTGGAACGGCTTCCATGTGGAAAGCTCGCCGCAGCTGGCCATCAACGTCGGTCTCGACTACCGCGGACCCCGCAACTGGTTCGCCGGCGTGAATTTCAACTACTACGACGATCTCTACCTCTCGATGAACCCGCTCTACCGCACGGCAACGGCTACGGAGTACTACACCAACCAGATCATCGCCGAGGTGTCGAAGCCCGAACCGAACGTCGAAACGCTGGCGCAGGCCATCGCTTCGGTGAAGAAGATCCGCAATCAGGAGAAGTTCGGCGGGTATTACACCCTCAGTGCCAACGTGGGCAAGAACTGGTATATCCACCGCAACTACATGCTGGGATTCAGCCTCGAGGTGAAGAACATCCTCAACGATCAGGACATCCGCACGGGCGGCTACGAGCAGATGCGCATGAGCAAGGTGCGCGGCGAGGGCGGCGATTACATCTACGGCCGCTTCCCCTCGAAGTATTTCTACCTGTTCGGTACGACCTATTACCTGAACGTCTATTTCCGTTTCTAACCGAGAAGAGATTATATTATGAAAAGTCTTAAAATAGCATTTGCACTTCTTGTCGGCGTTCTGGCCGCAGGATGCTACAACGATTTCGATACCCCGGGGCCGCGGAAGCTCTACACCGACGACGACATGGCGCAGCTGGGGTTGCAACAGGTCTCGATCAAGACGGTCAAGGGCTGGTTTACGGAGGCTTTCGGCGGCATTTCCGGCACGGGTACGAACAACAACGGCTGGGAGAATACCAAGACGCTGAAATTCGGCGATCTCACGCCCGACGAGGCGCAGTTCATCAGCCTCAAAGGCCGTCCCGATGCTTCCGATAAGTATATCAAGGGCAAGGTCATCAGCAGCGACCGTCAGGGCAACATCTATAAGTCGCTCTACATCTACGACGGTACGGCCGCCATCGAGCTCAAGCTCTACAACGGCCTTTACCTCGATTACCTGCTCGATCTGGACAACATGAAGAGCCAGTGGGTCTATGTGCGCCTCGACGGCCTCTATTTGGGCAACTACCGCATGATGCTTTCGATCGGCGGCGCTCCGTCGGACGGCATCAACACGGCCGGCACGCACAAGTACTACGCCAATTCGAATCTCGACAATCCGCGGGTCGCCAAGTTGAATGTCTTCGCCGGGGAGTATGTGCCGCTGGAAGCCTCGGACATCCTTGAGGTGGACGCTTCGAACTACACCTCGCTGGGCGAGGATCAGTTGGGGCGTCTGGTGCGGTTCAAGGGGATCAAGGTCCGCTATGCGGGCTATCCGAATCAGGACGGGGTGACCAATCCGCCTCTCAAAAGCGGCACCTCGTCCAGTTCGAGCGAGAATCCCTATCCGAGCTGGATCGTGACCGACTGGGGGACGCCCCGTTTCGGTGCGTGGTACCGTTGGGCCTATAACCGGGACAACGTGCGCCTCTATGCTTCGGTGCTGATCTCCTACAACGACGCCGCCACGTCTACGGCTGAAGCGGGCATCTACGGAGTTCGCACGAGCGGTTATTCGCAGTTCGCCATGAAGCCCATTCCGAAGGACGGGGCCGTGGGCGACGTGCTCGGCATCTACGGTGTTTACGGCACGCAGTGGAACTACGCCCAGTATCAGATTTCGGTGAGCCGTATCGAGGACCTTGCCTTCAAGACGGAGGACCTGCTGACGGAGGCGCAGATCGAGCGGATGACGCCGGCGGCGTCCTACGATCCTCCCGTGAAGAACGGCGGCGACGACTATACGGGCGAATGATCCTGTCGCGGATTCTGAAAAAAACTGCGGTCCTCCAGCTTCGGAGGACCGCAGTTTTTTCGTGCAGGTATGGGTGGCGCCTCAGCGCTTGTGCCATTTGCAGGAGGTCTGGTAGTAGTAGACGGCCCGGTCGAGCTGCGTCGTGTCGGTCTGCGCGGCGGGTTCGAGGTTGTGGGGATTCTCCTCGGTGGGCACCACGCGGTATTGCTCGTAGCGGCGCACGGGCGACAGGATGGTGAACGTGTCGCCTTCGAGATAGCCCAGGTCCTGATAGGTGGCGATGAAGGCCCGGTTGACGTAATCGGGATCGAAGATGCTGCGGCCGTAGAAATGCGAATCGTAATCCATGTCGAGCAGCGACAGCAGGGTGGGCATCAGGTCGATCTGCGAAACGATCCCCTCGATCTGCTGCGGGGCCACGAATCCCGGGGCGAAGATCAGCGCCGGAATGTGGTATTTGTGCAGCGGGATTTCGGTGCGGCCCGCGCTCGACGCGCA